>OBYR01000074.1_pt1 | contig 118252 bp, 108 predicted proteins | sample 1495491 | NCBI WGS metagenome assembly OBYR01 (sample SAMEA2580206, study PRJEB22360) | human gut metagenome | biome: human gut; feature: human-associated habitat; material: faeces | place: Denmark | collected 2008/2010 | reverse complement strand
GGCCTGCCAGCAAGAAGAGGTTTTGCCGGAACAGACACCTCAGGTAGAAACGACGAATACAATCGGACATACGAACGGAGTGCTTGCAAGTACGATTTTTTTAACAGATATGCCTGCCGGATATGAATCAAGTTTAAAAGAATTTCGTTATTTGGGTTTTTGTACGAGCCATATAACAGAGAATAAATATTATATCAGTAATAATAAGGAATTCGATGCTACCGGTATTATGGGATGGTCTGACGATCAATATGCGTTTTACCTGAGGGCGGGAGAGTCTATTAATTCTTCGAATGAGCATTTGATTCCCTATTCTATAAGTTGTAATACCAGCAGTGTAGTTATGCCTATTGTGTCTTCGGGGTACGGGCATGATCCCGAGATAGGAAACTTTTATTCAGAATATTATGGAATGTACACTTTGCCGCATAATAGTCAGGCTACTCATGTTGTATTTACAATCCATTATAAAGTTGTGAAATGAACGAGCTGAAACAGGTTTTGGAGAGTTACTGTTTTCAGCCGTTGGCAGGAGCTATATTAATGAGAAAAGGCGTTCATAAAAACAGAACGCCTTTTTTCTTCTTATTTTTTGGCGAAAGCACTTCCGGCAAAATGGGCGGGGTGCTTTTCTCTTTGTATGTGCTTTGATGTCGTGAGGTTATGACCTGCGTTTGACGATTATCCGTTGTTAGCGGACAAGCCAGTCATTTCTTGTCCATTTGATCGTCCGGGCTTCCGGAATTTCTAAGTCAGGATTGCTCCTGGAACGGCTGGCATCCGATTTCGGACCGGGGATCAGCGGGCTGTTTTCCAATACGTGCCTTACCCGTTCCCGTTGGTTGAGGGTGAACTGGTTTAGGTATGAAAAATCGTAATCCATGATGTTGTAAGAAGTAAACTCCACGCTTTCAGGGCTGGTACGGATGGCCAGTTCGCTAAAAGGTAGTGCCTTTGTGAGCGAATTGAGCCAGTTTTCATAAGCTGCCCGGTCGTAGGTTTCCGTATCGTCACAATAGTCCGTAGTATTTTTTTCTGCCATGAACACATGGAACAGTCCGAGGTAGTGCCCCAACTCATGGGTAAGCGTCAGAGTCAAATCCGGTACTTTCAGGTAAGGATGTTCCGTAAGTACATATTTATTATTGACGCTGACACAATGCGGATAATCCAGGGTGGGATTCGTCAGGAGGCGGTCGCCGTAGTTCAACCCCGCCAGATTGTTACTGCTGAGGGTGTAGGGCAGGTAAGATATGCCCAACGTATTTTGTTCGCTGAACGTGTAGATGAAAATGTTGATGTAGTTATTCAAATCCCATACATAGGGAATGACATTCTTATCGTTCATAAAGGCATCGCAACTCATCGTAGCGGACGATGGCCACAGAATCCTGTCGATACCCGGCTCCGCCAGTTCGTTGCCTTCCGGGTCTTGAGTGGCGAGGACAAATTCCAGATTCATATCGATGCTGTTGTTTGCGTCGGCATACATGGCGTTACATTCGCCGATGATCTGGTTGATCCGTTCGGCGCTCACGTTTTGTTCCTCCGAGCTTGCATCGTTATAGAGGATGTGGAAAATCACCGGAAGCTTGTAATGGTATTCTGTTTCCGACCCGGCCTGATTTACCCGGATGGCTTTGCGCACATCGGGATTTTTAAGCACCAAAGTTGCAATGCGTTCCTGTGACGAGATGTTTGCACTGATGTCGAGCCTTAGCGTGTCGTCGCCATATCCGGAGAGCTTATCCGGTTGGCACCAGTTTGTCGCTCCCGTGACCTGCCATTCCATGTTGCTCTGGACGGCTACTTTCAGTATGTGTTCTTCGCTGTCGAAATTGTAGATTGAGCCGGAAGTGAGCTCCAAAGTCCCCGGCGTGCGTTCATCTGTATTACATCCGGCAAACGATAGGGCCAGGAGGAAAAGTAATATAAATTGTAATCTCATTTTTTAGTCCTGAAGTTTAGATTACAAATATAATCTATTTTGTGAAAAAAACAGGAAAGGCAAAAAACAATTGTTCCTTGTTATTTGCCTTCTGCCTGTGGGCTGTTTGTGGCTTTGTGAGCCGTTAGTTATTGGAGTTTTTTTAATTTTTCAACCCAGGCGTTCACCCGTTCTTCGGTTTTTTCCGGTTCGTTGATCTCGTCGATAGGTAATCCTGCGAATTTCCCGTTTATTTCTGCGCCGGAATGGTCGAAGCTATATCCGTTCACTTCCGTTTCCCCGGCAAATCGGCAACCTGTGTGGAGCAGTTCGTTGTGGATCAATCCGATTGCATCGCAAAAACTGGTGCTATATGTGGCGGAATCCCCGCAGCCGAAGATGGCAACGGTCTTTCCTTCGAGTTTCAGGTCTTTCAGTTTGAAAAGGAAATCATTCCAATCGTCCTGAAGTTCCCCTTCTCCCCAGGTGGAGCATCCTAACAGCAATATATCATAGGGGGCGACGGCTTCCACCTGGGTGTCCATCACATTGTGGATGTCTTCTTTTCCAACCCCTAAGCGGGTAGCTATTTTTTCCGCAACTTCTTCGGTGTAGCCTGTGGTTGAACCGAAAAATATTCCTATCTTTCTCATAAATTGTTTGATTAATGTGGTTATAATTCTGTTTACGTACCTTCCTGAAAGTAGGACACCATATCCGGGAAAAAAATTCCTAATTGTGGTTAAAAAAGTGATGAAAAATTGCCGGAAAGGAAAAAAACGGACGGTGCTTGCGTATAAAACGGATGGAATATGGAAATAAATCGGCTGCTTATGATGCTATTGCTGACAACTGTCATTGAATCCGGAACTGGAATGTCCGGAGGGCGGGGGGATGTACTTCCGCTGGAACGTTTGCCGCAGGAGGCGGTGGATGTGTTGAATGATCTGCCTGAAAATATTGTGATCGCACACCGGGGTACCACCTTTTGGGCTCCGGAGGAAACCGAGGCGGCTATGCGCTGGGCGAGAAATACGGGGGCGGATTATCTGGAACTGGATTTACAGCGGACGAAGGATGGCGTGCTGATCGCCCTGCACGATGTGGATTTGCGGCGGACGACCAATGTCGGGGAGGTGTTTCCCGAACGGGCGGACAGCCCGGTGTCCGCTTTTACGCTGGAGGAACTGCGGAAGCTGGATGCCGGAAAATGGTTTAACACGGCTTATCCGGAACGGGCCCGGGCGGGATTCGTGGGATTGGACGTGCTGACGCTGGAAGATGTGGTGAGAATTGCGGAGGGCTGCCGGATTGTGCGGGATGAGGACGGGAAGCGCATTTACGGAAAAGACGGGGAAGGCAGGCCGGTTACCCGGTATGAGCCCGATCCGCAGGATAACGGGAATCGTCCCGGAATTTATCCGGAAACGAAAGAGCCGCAGTTATTTCCCGGCATGGAAATGGATTTGAGGCGGGAGCTGGAACGTCTGGGGTGGTATCATCCCGATGTGGTGAGACTGAAAACCGTTCCGGTGAAGGAGGGACGGGTGGGAGTTGCCAATACTCCGGCGCGGGTGATCCTGCAAACTTTTTCGGACGAGAGCCTGGCTAAATTGCGGCAGGCTTTCCCGCGTTTGTTGCCTGCCTGTTTCCTGTTGTGGCTGGGAAACGAGGCTTCCGACCTGAAAAGCAGGTCGCCGGAGGAGTATGCGGCAAAGATCAATTACGGAATCCGGCAGGGGGCGGTGATTATGGGGCCGAGCATCGGTGGAGCCCCGAACAATTACGACGATTTGCTGGAGCCCTGGCAGGGGGCGATGATCCACCGGGCGGGAATGCGGATACATCCTTACAGTTTCGATACGGAAGAGCAAATGGAAGAATATACCGGGATAAAGGCCGGACAGTCGGAGCAGAGCCGGACGGACGGCATGTTTACCAACCGGGCGGATGAAACGATCCGTTTTTACCGGAAACATGTATCCCAGAGCGTTCAGCAGCGTCCGGAACCGCCTGAGGCGGAAAAGGTGCTGGATGCCCTGGGATATAAAAAATAAATAAAGTAGTCTATTTAGTATTTACATTGGCGGATTGCTTCCGTGAGGGCTTTGAAATCCTGTGGGAACACGTCCCCGATATTCCCGATACGGAAAGTATCGGCATCGGAAATTTTTCCCGGATAGATCACAAAACCGTGTTGTTTCAGTTGTTCGTAGAATGAGCCGAAATCGAACGAGTTATGTGGGTAAAGGAACGAGGTGATGATCGGCGACTGGTTTTCGTCGGGCAGCAAAGTTTTGAAGCCGAGGGAGCGCATACCTTCCACCAGCGTGCGGTGGTTTTCCCGATAACGGTTATAGCGTGCGGGAATGCCGCCTTCTGCTTGCAATTCTTTGATAGCCTGGAAAAAAGCGCGTACGACGTGGGTGGGAGAGGTGAAACGCCATTTCCCGTGTCCCTTTTCCATTTCTTCCCATTGAGCATACAGGTCGAGCGACAGGGAACGTGCCACGCCTTTGCAGGTTTGCAGTTTCGATTGCCGGGCGATAACGAACGACATGCCCGGCACGCCCTGAATACATTTGTTGGCGCTGCTCACCAGAAAGTCGATTCCCAGGTCTTCGATGTCGATCGGTATTCCGCCGAAACTGCTCATCGCATCCACAATCCAGGTCAGTCCGTGGGCTTTCACCACCGGGGCGAGTTGTTCGATAGGATTCAGTATCCCTGTCGTTGTTTCACAATGTACCACAGACAGGTGGGTGATACCGGGATTTTCCGCCAGCGCTTTTTCCGCCACGGCTGCCGTTACGGGCTCTGCTTCATGCAGGCTGACCAGCACATAATTCAATTTCAGGTAATCGGCGATCTGTGCCATCCGTTTCCCGTAAGCTCCGTTGGCAAGAATCAGGAGCTTGTCCGAATCTTTGACGGTGCAGCCCAATGTGGCCTCTACGCCATAAGTGCCGCTACCTTGCAACAGGACGGTGGTGTATGCGCCGCTGACTTTTGCCAGCTCTAACAATTGCCTGCGTATTTCGCTCACTACGCCTTCGTTATAATCTTTGTCCCAGGTGCACCAGTCCTGCAACATGGCTTCGCGTACGGTTTGTGAGGTGCTTAGGGGGCCGGGGGTCAGAAGTATATAATTTCTCATGATGTTTATTTTTATTCGGTTTATTTATAATCGTTGTTCATCCGGGCATTGATCGTGGCAATGATTTCCGGTAATTCGCAGATCGTGTCGATCACATAGTGCGCTCCGGCATCGAGCATCCGTTTCCGTACTTCGTATTTCATTTTTTCCAGTTGTTCCGGGGCGGTGGTGTTATACTCCTCCTGGGATAAGCCCAGTTCATTGCTTCCGGTGATGATGCCTACCGACCATACCTTTGCGTTAATTCCTTCTTTGATGTCGGCGATCGTGTCGCCCACTTTCACCACTTCATCTACCGAGGGAATCGCCAGGTCGATCATATTCTGGTAGACCATATACGGGGCGGGGCGTCCGGCGGGCAGACGATCCGGCGTCACCAGATTGTCCACCGTGTAGCCTTTGGCTGCCGCTCCGGGACGGACAACGTCCATCATCGCCCCGGTGTATCCGGTGGTAGACCCGATGCGGATGCCTTCATTGCGTAGGCCGTTCAGGGTGTCGATGACTCCCGGTATCGGGGTGGTGAAATTCTCCAGTGAACCGAACAGGTGTTTTTCAAAGCTTTCATACATTTCGTTCACGTCGCGCATATCCCACTCGCGTCCGTAAACCTGGCGGAATTGTGCCTCTACTTCCGGCATGCGCAAAATGGCTTTGATGTGCTCTATTTTGAGCAATCCCATCGGCTCGCGTGCCTGGCGGTAGGTGATCCGGATATTTTTTTCTTCAAAGATTTTCAGGAAAGCGTGTAGGGGTGCGAAACAACCGAAATCTACGGCTGTGCCTGCCCAATCCATAATGATGCAATTAATTTTTTTCATATTTTATCTGAATTTTGAATGACTATATAAATCGGTCGGTGTTTTCCGGACAGTTTGCAAATTTAGTGAGGAAACCCTATGCCTGTTCTCCGTATCCCGTTTTTTAAACGGCTTGCTGCAAGGCGGTCAGCGGAGGAACGGGGCAGGCTTCGGGGTGAGCCTCCTGTAAGCGCGGAAATTTTTTGCGGTATTGGCTCCACAGGCAGCACATTGCCCCGGTGAAAGCCACACAGCAGAACAGGCTGACACAGCCCGCCGAGAGGTTGTAGAATTCCAGCCAGTTGATGTCCGGGTGCATAAATTCTTTTACGGTCAATACGAGCACCGTTCCGGTGTAACCGATAAAATCGATCAGGGCGATGAAGAAGCCGACACAGCCTTTGATCTTGAAACAGGCGATAAAACGGTCGAAGAAAATGGTTTGGAAAGTCAGGAAAGCGATGTAAAGGCAAAGGCTTTGTATGAAAAGCCAGCTGATAGGGCTAAGCTGGATGCGGCTGTACCCGAAAGAGGTGATTCCCATAAAGACCATGCCGACAATAACCATCGAGAGCAGAACCATCAGGCTTTTGATATTGCTTTTTACAAACATCATCAATCCGAAAATCCCTAAAATAATCAGGGTGACGATACTGTCGATGCGGGCGAAAATCCAGGAGGAGTAAGCCGACACATCGAAGATATTCACTAAAAAGTCTTCTTTGATGTCGCGAAGGATAACCAGCAGGAAATTAGCGGCCAGTAAAAGTGTCAGCATCGGCATATATTGGCGGAACAGTTCCCAGCGCTGCTTGCCGTTCAGGGTTTCGCGCTTCGATTTGCTGGCAATGTCGTGTTCGTCGGGTTGCGGCAGGCGGCTGAGGCTGTAACCCAGCAACAACAACAGGGGCAGGGCCAAGCCTCCGATCAGGGCGGGCATGAGGAACGGGTCTACGTGCAGGGTGTTCATAAAAAACAGGCCGATCGATTTCGCCGTGCCTGAACTGAACACGATGCTCACGCCGAGCATACTGGCCAGCAGGTCGGTCACCCGCCTTCCTTCGATGAAGCTGAAAATCACGCCCCACATGCAGCCTAAAGCCAAGCCGTTGAAAAACATCACAAACAGGTTATAGGGAGCGGGTAGCAGCCAGAATCCCACCAAGGCCAGTTCGGCCATAACCGAGGCTATAACGATGAAACGGAAGCGGGTTTCCTTTTTGAGTTCGGAAATTAGTTTGATTCCGGCGAATTTGGCAATCAGGTAGCCTAATATCTGGACAATGGTGACTGCTACTTTATAGTCCATATTGAAAAATTCCAGTCCCTCGAAAGCGGCGGCAGTGTAAGGTTTGCGCAGGGCATACACCAGGGAGTAGGACAATAGGGCCGCGCCTCCTGCCCAAAGGATGAACAGCAGGTCGGAGAGGCGTTTTCCGGAAGCGGTTTTAGCAGTGAAGGAAAAATTCATATCGGTTTGTTTTTAATTGCCGCCCGGTGTTCCGGGAAGCGTGTTTTTGTTTTCCGGAAACAAAAGTAGAGGGGATGGAGCGGGGAAAAAATGAATATCCGGGATTCATAAAATTCATTTTGAGCCTCCGGATTAAGTAATATTAATGTAACATTCATGAAACACTCTTGTCATGATAAATGGTTTATTTTGCCGAGATTGGAAAAAACCGCATCATAAAAAACAAGGATATGAATGAATTTTTGGAAATATACCGCCGGATCGAGTACCTGCGTAACAAAGGGGTGAAAATGAAGGAAATAGCCGACCGCATCGATATGACGCCCAGCGTGTTGTCGTCACTGTATACCACGGTGTTTCCCGCCTATTTTGAAGCGGTGAAGAAGAGTTCGCCGGACGATGCGCTGGATTATGCGCTGTCGCAGGTGAACAATGTTTCGCGGAAGCGGCTTTTGGCGAATATCGCCACAACCCGCCAGCTTCTTGCGGAGTTCGAGCCGGAAGAGGGTGTGGAACGTGCGGGAAGTCCCTTTGTGGGGATGTTGGGGGAGGAGATGTTGCAATCCACCCACAAGGCTGCGCCTTATTGCGGGCAGTATATGAGTTACAGCCTTTCGTCGTCTACGGATAGCCTGAAAATAGAGCCTTTCCTGCTGACGGTGGCGGACAACGGGGAATACCTGAAAGTGGGGCGGATCAGTGCCTACAACACGATTCAGTGGGGCGTGGGGATTGTGAGCGATTACCGGAATCTTTACCTGTCTTTCAGCGAAACGCCTGCGCCTCAGCTGGCTTTGGTGACGATCTATCTGCAATTACCCCTTCACGACCGTCCCGATATGTTGAGGGGGCTCTACCTGACCCTCGATTATAACCATAACCCGATTGCCCGCCGCATCGTGTTTGTGCGTTGTTCCGAACAGACCGACCCGGATTCTTTTCTTGAGCTGAAAGGCGAGATTGTGGAGAAAGAGAATTTAACCACCGAGCAACAGGTGTTTTATGATTACACTTGCCAGGCGGGCGATTATATAAAGATGTGTTCCGTCCCATCGCCCCGGCTGGATTGTTCCGACCTGACGAGGGAGAAAAAGATGCTGGAACTTTAAAAAACATCTTTTAGGGATTGTTGATGTTTAAAATAGGGGTATTGATGAATAAAATTGTATTATTTTGAATCAATACCCCTGTTTTATGATTGTATATTTTGTAAAAATAATATATTTGCAAAAAGTAACTCTAAAAAATAGGGGGTATATATGAAATTTACAAAAATGCAGGGAATCGGAAACGACTATGTTTATCTGTATGGAACCGGTGATTCGATTGCTGATATTCCGGCATTGGCCAGACGGGTAAGCGACCGTCATTTCGGTGTAGGCTCCGACGGGTTGATCCTGATCGACCCCTCCGGACAGTATGATTTCCGGATGCGGATGTATAATGCCGACGGATCGGAGTCGGCTATGTGCGGGAACGGTTCCCGCTGTGTGGGAAAATATGTGTACGATCATGGGTATACCGATAAAACGGAGATCGATTTGGAAACCGGGGCGGGTGTGCGCCACCTGACCCTTTTCCCGGAGAACGGGAAAGTGAAGTCCGTCCGGGTGGATATGGGCGTGCCCGAATTGTCGCCCCGCCGGATTCCGGTGGATTGTCCGGATGAAAAGGTGGTGGATATGCCTTTCCATATCGGGTCGGACGTTTTCCGCATTACCTGCGTGTCGATGGGAAATCCCCATGCGGTGTTGTTCGTGGACGATGTGGACAAAATCGATCTGGAAGGAATCGGTAAGGTGATGGAATGCCATCCCTTTTTTCCGCAGCGCACGAATGTGGAATTTATACAAGTGGTAAATCCCGGCGAATTGAAGATGCGGGTGTGGGAAAGAGGCACGGGCGAAACGCTGGCATGCGGCACCGGGGCTTGCGCTTCGCTGGTTGCCGGGGCGCTGAACGGGAAGTGCGAACGGAAAGCGGTGCTTCACTTGCTGGGAGGCGATTTGCAGGTGGAATGGGCGGCAGACGGCCATGTTTATATGACCGGAGCGGCGGAAACGGTATTTGAAGGTGAGTTATACGATATAATATAAAAGCTTATGGTATTGGTAAACGAACAATTTATGGCTCTGCCGGAGAGCTATCTTTTTTCAGAGGTCGCAGCGAAAGTGACGGATTTTAAAGCTGCACATCCCGAAGCGGATGTGATTCGCCTGGGGATAGGCGATGTTACCCGTCCGCTGACGCCTGCGGTGATCCGGGCGTTACATGCGGCTGTGGATGAAATGGGCGACGGCTCTACTTTTCGCGGGTACGGGCCGGAACAGGGATATGCTTTTTTGAGGCAGACGATCGTGGAACATGATTTCATGCCGCGAGGCGTGTCGCTGAATGCCGACGAGGTGTTTATCAGCGACGGGGCGAAAAGCGATACCGGGAATTTCACCGATATTCTGGCGGAGGGTAACCGGATTGCCGTTACCGACCCGGTTTACCCGGTGTATATCGATTCCAACGTGATGGCGGGACGTGCCGGGGAGTTGCAGGCGGGTGGCCGTTGGAGTCACATCGTGTATTTGCTTTGCCGGGCGGAAAATGATTTTAAACCGGAATTTCCGGCGGAAGTGCCGGATGTGGTTTACTTGTGTTTGCCGAATAATCCCACCGGGGCGGCGCTGAACCGGGAGGAGTTGAAAGCGTGGGTGGATTATGCGTTGGAGCACCGGGTGCTGCTTTTGTTCGATGCGGCTTACGAGGCTTATATCCACGAGGAGAATGTGCCCCATAGCATTTACGAGATAGAGGGGGCGAAGCAGGTGGCTGTGGAGTTCCGCAGTTTTTCGAAAACAGCGGGTTTTACGGGGCTGCGTTGCGGGTATACCGTTGTGCCCCACGAATTGAAGGTGTATGACCGGGCGGGACGTGCCGTGGAATTAAACCGCCTGTGGAATCGCCGCCAGTGTACGAAATTCAACGGAACGGCTTACATTATCCAGCGGGCTGCCGAAGCGGTGTATTCTTCCGAAGGGCGGCAGGAAGTGGCTGAACTGATAGCTTATTATATGGATAATGCCCGTACGATCCGGACGGGGTTGCTGGATGCCGGGTTTCAGGCGTTTGGCGGGGTTAATTCTCCTTATGTGTGGCTGCAAGTGCCGGCAGGGATGACTTCCTGGACGTTTTTCGACCGCCTGTTGTCGGAATGTCATGTGGTGGGTACTCCCGGTGTGGGCTTCGGGCCGGGAGGGGAAGGTTTTTTCCGCCTGACCGGATTCGGCGACCGGGAACAAACCGAGCGGGCTGTCCGGCGTATCCGGGAATGGCAACGGTGAACGGTCGCAGGTGTGAAAACGGTTATATAAAATGGTCTTTCTCTCCCGCAAGGAAAGAGAAAGACCATTTTTTCAATCAGATGTTTTATATGAGGTTTTATGGCTTATTTTTGAATGATTTCACCTTCCGGGGTGATGGCGAGTTTTAATTCGGAATTACCTTTTTCCAGTTCCAGCCAGTAGTATGTTTTTCCCGGTGTTTCCACGAAATGTATATCATCCACCTGATAGTCTTTGTAAGGGGCTTCGTCGAGTATGGCGCTCACCGTTGCCGGAATTTCGCTTTTACGAATTTCCCAGGTGGTAGAAATCCATTCGTTTTGAGGGGAGAACAACACTTCTTTTTTAAGTCCCTTGTCTAAAATGTCCACTTCCAGCATTCCGTTTTCTTCATCGGCTTCAATGATCGTCGCCTGGGGAAATTTCAGGGTGATTTTATCCCTGACCGACTGGGCCAACGGCATATAGGCGAGTTTTTCTTTCATTCGTCCTTCGGCCAGCACTTTCGCCAATTCTCCGTTTTCGGTGTAGTAAAGTTCCGCTTCCCGTCCCTCTTTTTTCAGTTCCAGTACGTAGATTGTCGACATTCCTGCGCGTTCTATTTTGTCGACCTCGTCTTTTTTCCATCCGCTATATTCGCCCTTCTCCACATCGGAGCGGATGGCAGCGGGCAGGGCGTTGTATTTCAGGTCGCTTTTCGTCATAATCCATTTCCCGTCGTTATTAAACCAGGCTTTGCATTCTGCGCCTTTTTCACGAAATTCCGCTACCTGATAACCTTTTTCCTGCTCCCATTCTACCCGGGAAGCTTTGGGATATTTGGCATTGAACGAGGTGGTCACTTTGGTTTCGGGACGGTATTTGCCCCGCTGGTTACAGCTTGCCATAACGAGTCCGGTGGCAAGGAAAAACAGGAAAAATAATAGTTTTGCTTTCATCGTTTTGTCTTTCAAGAGTTATTACATTCATTGTTCCTGTTTATACGGAAAATGTTTTCCGATGTTGCCGGATTTTGCCACGGGCTGTTTGTTTGTCGGCAGGATGTGTTATCTTTGTAGGAGGACTTAAAAATGAATGATTATGTTTCGAAAAATAGCGGTGATCGATGACACAGGGCTAAAAGCCTGGGCAAGGGAACGATTGACAGAGTTAGCGGGAGAAGTGTTTTTTTACGACGATACTCCGGCAGGAGCGGATGAAACGATTCGCAGGATAGGGGATGCCGATGCAGTGCTGGTGTCGTATGCCACTCCGGTGAGGCGGGAGGCGATCGAAGCTTGTCCCTCGGTACGTTATATCGGTATGTGCTGTTCGCTTTACAGCGAGGAAAGTGCGAATGTGGATATTGCCGCCGCCCGTGAAAGGGGGATTACCGTGTTGGGAATCCGCGATTATGGGGATGAGGGCGTGGTGGAATATGTGGTGAGTGAATTGGTGCGTTTGTTGCATGGATTCGGCGGGCTCCGGTGGCGGGAACAGGCTTATGAGCTGACCGGACTGAAGGTGGGGATTATCGGGTTGGGACGTACCGGGCGGATGATTGCCGACGGTTTGCGTTTTTTCGGGGCACAGGTTTTCTATTACAACCGCAGCCGGAAACCCGATGCGGAAGAAGCAGGCATCGAATGGCTTCCGCTGCCGGAATTGTTACGGGAAGTGGATATTTTAGGCACTTGCCTGCCACGTAACAGCATTGTGCTGGGGGAGAATGAATTCCGGCAGTTCGGGCATAATAAGATTTTGTTCAACACTTCGGTGGGGGTAACTTTCGATGTACCCGCCTTGCAGGAGTGGCTGAAAGATCCGGATAATTATTTTTTATGCGATCAGGTGGGAATGGGGACGTATGCCCCGGTGCTTGCCGGGTTGGATCATGTGGTCTTTTGCGACCGGGTGGCGGGACATTCCGTGCAATGTATGGAAAGGCTTTCCCGGAAGGTGATCGATAATATAGAATCGTTTTTGGGGGGTGTTTCCTCTGCTGTGAAATGAATTATTTAGCACATATTTTTTTGTCCGGCGATGACCGCCGGGTACAGATCGGGAATTTTATCGGGGATGCCGTGAAAGGGGATGCCTATAAGCAATATGCCCCCGGTTTCCGGGAGGGAATTTTGCTGCACCGGAAGATCGATGATTTTGCCGACCACCATCCTTTGGTGAAAGAAGCGGTGGATTGGGGTCGTCCCCATTTCGGACGCTATTCGGCGGTGGTGACCGATATTTTCTTCGATTATTTTCTGGCAACGGATTTCCCGGAGTATTCCGGAAAGTCTTTGCAAAGTTTTGCCTGGGGCTTTTACGGGGCGATGGTCAGGAATTATTTCCGCCTGCCCGACAGAATCCGGGGATTCCTGTGGCATTTCATCCTGACCAACCGCCTGAAACGCTACGCTTCGCCGGAAGGCATCCGGCAATCGCTTGAGATTATGGCGACTTACCGCAATTTGCAGGTGTCCCCGGAGGAAGCTGTGGTGTATCTGGAGCAGCACCGGGAAGAATGGCGCGCCCTGTTCCGGGAATTTTTTCCCGAAGTGCAAGAGATGTGCCGGAATGAATTGTCGGTTTTGGCTTTGTCAAAGGTGTCCCGGTGACGGGAACGAAACAGGCTTCCGGGGCGAAGGCTGCCGGAGGTGTTGAGAACGCGGTATTGCCGGAAATAGGGGCATGACAGAGGTTTCTTAAATGTGGAAAATTTCTCCTTGCGAAATCCGGGATTCAATTTCTGGTTTTATAGGGATATAAATAAACGGAGGGTGTCAAAAATTCATTTGACACCCTCTGATGTTTTTCAGCCAGGAAGCCTTATTGTAAGGCTTTTTCGATTTCCTGTATCAATTTTTGAAAGGATTCTTCGCTGTATCCTATTTCCATAAATACGATTTTACCGTCTTTGCCGATGAGGAAGTTCCGGGGAATCGATTCGGTGGCGAACAGGGAAAACACTTTGCGGTCGGTGTCCAGCCCCATCGGGAAAGTGTATCCGGTCTTTTCGCGGAATGCTTTCACAGTTTCGTATTTTTCCTGACGGGAGATGGGAAGAAAAACAAAGTCTTTGCCTTTAAAACGGTCGATGATGTCTTTCTGCACGTGTGTCAGTTCCTGACGGCAGGGAGGGCACCACGTGGCCCAGAAGTTCAGCAATACCACTTTACCTTTCAGCTCCCGGATGTTCATTTCCGATCCATCGAACATTTTCACCGTGAAGGCGGGCACTTGCTGCCCTGTTTTCACCAGTGTGCCGTTATCTTCAGCGCGAAGGCTCAGGGCGGAAACCAAGAGTAAAAGTATGGGAATAATCAGTTTTTTCATGTTTATCTTTTCTGTGAATAAAAATTTTTTCATATCTGTCCGCAAGACAGTATAAAATAGAAAGGGAAAAAAGTTGTCGATAATGATTTAGCAACAAGATGATTGTGCTGAATAGCTGTATTTTACAACTCGTCAAACAACTTCATTGCAAATATATACTTATTTTTAATAAGTAGATGATTGCTCATTTATTTTTTATACTTATGAAATGCGTATATTGTTTGATAAATTGCCGTAGACAATAAGAACTCTGGCGAAATATAATATATTTCTCAAATATTCTTATCCAGCTCCTTTTATATTCGTTTGAGTATTTCCCTTGAATTGCTTTCTGTATTTAGAGGGTGAAATTCCCAGGGCACTTGTGAATACCCGTATGAAATGAGGCAGATCGTTAAATCCGACCATATAACATATTTCCGATACCCCCTTTTGCGAATGTATTAGTAGCTCGCAGGCTGTGTTCAACCGATATTGGGTGACAAACTGCGAAAAGGTCATTCCTTTACACCGCTTGAAATAGGTGCAGAACGCCGATCGGTTCATGCCAACTTCTGTTGCAATATCATTTAAAGTGATCGTATGAACATAGTGAGCCATGACATAGGTGGAAATTTGTTGCATACGCCGCACGTCGCGTTCTATGCGCATGGCCTTTCCTACATACGTATGATCGGACGAAGTAAAGATGACAGGCAGCAGGCGGAACATGGCGCTCAGGCGTTCCAATTCGTTCATACTGTTCATTTCCGAAAGTATCTTGCGAATGGTATGTGAACTTCCCGGCCCGAATTTCAGCGCATCGGTTGGAAAAACCACCTCAACCAATTTATTTCTCAATTCGGGAAATACCTCTATGCACCGTTCCACCAGCGAATGATTGAATGCTACCATCAGATAACGGACGTAGCCCTCTGTATCCACAGAATCGGGTGCATACTCCCAACGGTGAAGCATCGACGGTGGAATCAATACCACGTCGCCTGCTGCGAAGGGCTGTAACGTATCGCCCGCCATACGATTGCCATGCCCGTGAACAACGTAGTACAGTTCCCAGGCATCGTGATGGTGTAGTTTGGCCTCAATGCTCGTTTTCACCCGTTGATCGATGAAGAAAAACGAATGATTCTCCACCTCCGGCAGTTCGTAAGGTATGGCGGTGTCTTCCATAAAGAATAGTTTAAATTTATTTGTAAATATACGACAACTATGTGAAACAATAACACAAATAATAAACAACAAAGTGAGGTAATTTTGTAATAGGAAACGAAAGAAAAATAAGAAGTATAATTTAAAACGTATTGTTATGGAATTGTATGAAGTATTGGAAAAACGCCGCACATACCGTGATTTTACCGATTGTGCAGTGAGCGACGAAATCCTGAAAAGAGTTATTGGTGCGGCATTCAAAGCTCCGACCAACGACCATCTGCGCCAGCTGGAGTTTATTGTGGTGCGTGGGCGTGAAAACATTGCCCAAGTAATCGCCCCGCTCGTAAAGAACATGGCAGCATTCAAAGAACTCGTTTTCGAAGTGGACGACACGGGCGACGAGGATAAGATGGAAATGTTTGCCGACGCTCTGCCCAAGCAGCAAAAAATGCTTATGGAGAGCGGATTGCTCATTTTACCGTTCTTCCGTCAAAAACAAAGCCCGTTGCTGAAACCTGTGGAGCAAAGCTCGCTCAACTATTTTGCATCCGCATGGTGCGCATTGGAGAACATGCTGCTTGCTGCCACCAGTGAGGGGTTGGGAACCGTGTTCCATATCCCCGTGAACGATGAAGCCGAAAAAATAAAGGAAATCGTAGGTGCCCCCGAAGGCTATGAATTTATCTGCCTGCTTACGATGGGCTATCCCGCAAAAAATGCGTTCTTGCCCAAACAGAAGGAAATCTGCGTCGAGGACAGAATACACACAAACGTCTGGTAACGCGATAACCTGCAAGGACACATTTTTATATTAAATTCCATTGATATTTTTTCAGGTCGGCACAGCCGTTGGGCTTTATTTCGACCCCTTCGGCAATGAGCAGGTGTTGCTGTTCCGGCCAGCCGGGGGCGGTGCGTCCCTGGCTGTTCACCACCCGGTGACAGGGAAGGCACAGGCTGTCCGGCACATTTTGAAGAGCCTGTCCCACAAGCCGGGAGTTTTGCGGACGCCCCAGCAAGCGGGCTATTTGGCCATAAGTCATAACTTTACCTTCCGGAATTTGCCGGACAATGTCGTATACTTCAGGATAAAAGTCTTTTGCCGTCAGGTGCATGGCTTGTATTTTTCCTCTGAATCCAGTTTTTCTTTTTCTGCTAAAACCTATGTAAATATATAAAATTATAATTTTATATTGTAAGTTTACGCACCTAAAAAATTAGTAAATGTAATGAGATACGGATTGAACGATAAACCCGGATGGTTGCCGTGGTTGCTTTATGGCTTGCAATGGTGGATTGTGTCTTTGCCTTGCGTGATGATCCTGGGAATTATTGTCGCTAAGCTTCATTTCGAAGATACGGGGGCGCAGATATTCTACATACAGAAATTGTTCGGGGTGATGGGAGTTACGATGATGGTGCAGGTGCTTTGGGGGCATCGCCTGCCTCTGGTGATCGGGCCTGCTTCCGTGTTGCTGATCGGAGTGCTGGCGGCCTTGTCCGCCGGAACGGGGGCTATTTATACGGCCATCCTGACCGGGGGCGTGCTGTTGATGCTGCTGGCGTTTACGGGCTGGTTGTCGAAGTTGCAATTTATCTTTACGCCCCGCATCATCGTGGTGATTCTTTGCCTGATTGCTTTCACGCTTTCTCCGGTGATCCTGAAATTGATTTTTGCCGAGCCGGGACGGGTGTTGCTTCATTTGTTTTTTGCTTTGGGGCTGGTGTTGGTGATGACCGTTGCCAACCACGGGTTGCCGGGTATCTGGAAATCTACGGTTGTCCTGCTGGCTTTGGTGGCAGGAAGCCTGGGTTATTTCCTGCTGACGGATTTTCCCGTGTTGCCGACTTTGGAAGCAGCTGTGAAGCCGGATTTTTTTAATTTTCCCCTGGACTTTGATGCCGGGACGATTCTGGCTTTTGTGTTTTGCTTTTTAGCTTTGCTGATTAACGAATTGGGATCTGTGCAGGCGGTGGGCGGTATGCTCGGCGCGGATAAATTGGGAAAGCGTACCACCCGGGGAGTGGGGGTGACCGGGGTTGCCAATGTGGTGTCCGGATTGCTGGGGGTGGTCGGCCCGGTGGATTATTCTATGAGTCCGGGAATCATTGCCGCTACGGGCTGCGGTTCCCGCTACACGTTGATACCTGCCGGGCTGGGCTTGTTGGCCTGTGCTTTCCTGCCCGGTTTTGTTTGTTTGCTGAATGCCGTGCCCGGCGTGGTGATGGGGGCGGTGTTGCTCTACCTGATGTCGTCGCAGCTTTCTGCCGGGGTGCAAATGCTGGCACGTGAAAGCGTGGTGCCCGATTTTAACGGCGGTTTAGCGGTGGGGCTGCCTTTGATGGTGGCTTTGATGCTTTCTTTTGCCCCTGCCGAAGCGATCGGGCATATTCCCGCCATGATCCGCCCGATTGTGGGGAACGGGTTTGTGATGGGGGTAATCACCGTGTTGTTATTGGAACATGGCATCTTCCGCAGGCCGAAGGCGCAAAAGCGGGATTCCTGATTTATTTCCCCGATCCGGTTGTAACTCCCGGCAGTTTTTTTCGTAATCGTTTTAAGTAAACATAAAAACGATATGAGGATGAAAAAAACAGCAGTATTTTTTATTTCCGGTCTTGCCGGATTGTTGTTGTGGGGTGGGCTTCCTTCGAAGGCTTGTACCCGCGCAGTATATCTCGGACCTGAAAATATGGTTGTGACGGGGCGTACGATGGATTGGCGGGAGGACATTCAAACGAATCTTTATCTTTTTCCCAGAGGCATGGAACGTGCCGGGGCCGATCAGGGGAATACCCTTCACTGGAAATCGAAATATGGCAGCGTGATCGCTGCCGGGTATGATATTGGCACTTCGGACGGAATGAACGAAAAAGGATTGGTGGCAAACTTGCTTTATCTGGCCGAGTCGGAGTATGTCCGTCCCAATGACAACCGTCCGGTTTTGGGAATCAGTATCTGGACGCAATATGTGCTGGACAATTTTGCAACGGTGGAGGAGGCGGTGGCGGAACTGAAGAAGGAAACTTTCCGTATCGATGCCCCGGATATGCCGAACGGTGCGAAATCGACCATGCACCTGTCTATTTCGGATGCCACCGGGAACAGCGCTATTTTTGAGTATATAGACGGGAAGCTGACGATACACGAAGGGCGGGAGTGCCAGGTGATGACCAATTCGCCCATTTATGCCAAACAAATGACTCTCGACGATTATTGGCAGCAGATCGGCGGATTGGTGATGCTGCCGGGAACAAACCGGGCTTCCGACCGTTTTGTAAGGGCTTCTTTTTATATCAATGCCATTTCCCAGACTTCCAATCCGCATGTGGCGGTGGCGGGCGTGTTCAGCGTGATGCGCAATGTGTCCGTGCCTCTGGGGATTTCCGTGGAGGGAAAACCGAATATCGCCTCTACCCGTTGGCGGTCGGTGTCTGACCAGAAAAACAAAGTGTATTATTTCGAAACTACCCTGACTCCGAATGTGTTTTGGGTGAACCTGAATAAAATGGATTTCCGGGAAGGTGCTCCGGTGCGGAAACTTTCTTTGGTGAATGGCGAAATATATGCCGGAGATACGGCAAACGATTTTCAGGTGAGCAAACCTTTTAAGTTCATGTTCGAGGCTGTACCTGCCCATTAAACGGGGAACTGTTCCGGACAACAGGATTCTTCAGGTTTTCTTTTGGAATAAGCGGGTAGAAATGCTTGCTAACTTAAAAAGATCATTATCTTTGCTTTATAGCAATGTAATGATCTTTTTTTATGGCTGTATTTTTTTACGAAGGATTGCCGGGCCGTTACGGTTTGGAAGAAACGGACGGGGCGCTGACGCATCTTTGGCTGGAAGGCAAAGAGAAAGCGGGATCGGGCAGGAATGCGGCGGCATGGATGCCCGATACGGTGAACGGGGAGTTGTTAGAAACGCCTCTGTTCCGGGAAACGAAAGCCCAGCTGGATGCTTATTTTGCGGGGCGGTTGAAAGCGTTTTCGTTGCCATTGGCTCCGGCGGGTACCGGGTTCCAGAAAAAAATATGGAAGCTGTTGCAGGACATTCCTTACGGGACTACCCGTACCTACGGGGAAATTGCCGCTTTGGCAGGCGATCCGAAGGCTTGCCGGGCAGTGGGGATGGCCAATAACCGGAATCCCCTGCCCATTCTCATTCCCTGCCACCGGGTGGTGGGGGCGAATGGCAGTTTGGTGGGCTATGGCGGAGGACTCGACATAAAATTGCGGCTTTTACAACTGGAAGGAATCTGGTTGTTGTAGGAAGGACGGCTGTTGCCCGATTGCGGAAACGGTGGTGGCCGGGCATCTTTTGAAACGGTGATTTTCTCCTTTGTCCCCTTGCGGGATTCTCTTGTTTTTGATAAACGAAATCTATCATGAGCAGCCCTGACTTTTATATTATTACAGGTGGCCCCGGAGTGGGGAAAACCACCCTGCTCGGCGAATTACAACGCCGGGGGTATCCTTATGTGCGGGAAGTGGCGCGGGAGATTATCCGGGAACAAATGGCGGAGGAAGGCGATGCTTTGCCCTGGGGAAATGTGCGGGAGTATACCGCGTTGATGCTGGCGCGTTCCATCGAGGATTATCGATCCGCTTTACAAGCCGGGGAGTTTCGTTTTTTCGACCGGGGAATCCCGGATGCTTTGGGGTATGCCCGGATGAACGGCTTGTTGCCGGAGCCGGAATGGGAAGAGGCCGGCCGGCTTTTCCGCTATGGGGAAACGGTGTTCCTGCTTCCTCCCTGGGAAGAAATCTACCGTCCGGATGCGGAACGCAAACAGGATTATGCAGAGGCGGTGGACACTTATCATTGCTTAAAGCGGGAATACGAGCTTTGGGGGTATCGTCCGGTGGAAGTTCCCCGTCTTCCGGTGGAGCAGAGGGCGGATTTTGTGCTTGGGATAATATCTTCCCGTGAAATCTGTTTGAATAAGCCCCTTTGATTACCGAAAAGGGGGAGAATATGCGATAAAATAAAGAAGCCGGAATTTATCGTCTGGTTTTGTTTGTAATTCCGGCTTGTTGTTTTTAGAAAACTATATCCTGTTTTGATTTATTCAGAGAATCGTCCCAGAAAATCCGTTAATTGCTGGAAACGGTGGTAGGCAACTTCTTCGTAGAATTGTTGCTGTGCGGGTTCTGGGGTATAGATGTTGTTGCACGTATGTACTTCGGCTATCCGTTCGTAGTCCTTCCAAATGCCGGCACCTTTCAGGGCTAAGGCTGCCGCACCTAAGGACGCGGCTTCCTGGTCGATATTTGTTTTTTCGATAGGCAGGCCGTAAATGTTGGCGAATAATTGCATCCAGAAAGGACTTTTCGCGCCTCCGCCTACAATCAGCATATTTCCTTTCACCTGGGCATAAGATTGTAAGACCTGTAAGGCTTTTTTCAGGTTTAGGGTAATGCCTTCCATTGTAGCCCGTATGATGTCGCCACGGTTGTTACTGAGTTTTAATCCGGCGAACGCTCCGCAGAGGGATGGCGAGGGTTCCAGCATCGAACCGCCTGAAAGGCTGGGATTAAAGCAAATGCCGTTTGCTCCGGGTGGGGAAAGCCGTGCCAGGTTGTTCATCCGATTATAGGTGTTTTCGCCGCCTTCCTTTTCTTGTAGCAGAAAATCTTGGCAAAAAATGTCACGTACCCATCGTAAGCTGTTACCCGCAGAAAAAATACAGGTGGCGGAAGTGTATAAGCCTTTCACCACATGGGTGAAAATATAAGGTTTGTAGGTGTAATCCAGCACCGGTTTGTCTGCAATAAGGGCTACCCAGGCGGAACTTCCCAAAGACGTGTAGACGCTTCCGGAGCGGAAGCCTTTGGCTCCTAAGGCCATACAAGAGTTATCGACACCTCCGCAAATCACTTTGGTAGAACTACTTAATCCGGTTTCTTTTGCCGCCTCGGCAGTGAGATTGCCGATCACCGCGTCTGAGGGTAATAATTCAGGGAAAATCCGGGGATCAAGTCCGGCGGCTTCCAGATAATCCGGGCGGTATTCCCAGTTTTTTAAATCAAAAGCACCGCAACCCGAAGCATAGGAATAGTCCGTACATAATTTTCCTGTTAATTTATAGTTGCAATAGTCTTTGGTTCCGATTACTTTACCAATCCGGGCAAACATTTCCGGTTCGTGGTTTTTGTACCACATGATTTTGAAAATGGAATAACAGGCGGGAGGAAAACCGTTGCCTGTGTTTAAGTACCATTCCTGCGTATGGATTGATTCGAAAAACACCTGGGCTTCTTGTGTGGCGCGCTGATCCGACCAGATCGGGGTGGTTGGGCGCAACAGGTGACCTTCCTTGCTTATGGGAACCACACCCAGGCTATGGCCGGAGATGGCGAGCGATACAATCTCCTCAGGGGATGCGCCGCTTTTTTCCAATAATTGTTTGGTGGAAGCGACCAGGCTTTGCCACCAGTCCTCCGGAGCCTGTTCCTGCCAGTCCGGTTGAGGGTAATAAGTTTCGTAAGGGATGAAAACAGATGCTACTAATTCTCCCCGGATTGAGAACAGGGAGGTTTTAATACCTCCTGTTCCTAAGTCGTAAGCGATAACTTTGGTTTTCATACAAATCCCCGTTTTTGGGCTTCTTCCAGAATATGAATAGCCGATTTATAGCCTATTCCGAAACGGGAAACTCCCATGTGCCACATTTCCAGCAGTGTATCGAGCGAACGAACGCCTCCTGCCACTTTCAGGGGAATGGTATTTCCCACGGCTTCTTTAATAACTTCGATATGATGGTTGGTGGTGGCTCCGGCCCACCCGGTTCCGGTTTTCACGAAAGCTGCACCTGAGTCCCTGACAATCCGGGAGGCCTGGCGGATTTCTTCGTCCGTTAGCAATACCACTTCCAGAATCACTTTCAGGGGAAGGGGAGATACGGCAGCACGGACTTTTACGATTTCATCTTTCACTTCATCGAGCATGCCCGATTTCAGTTTTCCGATGTTTAGTACCATATCTACCTCATCGCAGCCTTTTTCCTTCATTTGTCGGGCTTCAAACAGTTTTGTTTCTAATGTTTCCCCGCCGGACGGAAACCCGACAATCCCTCCTAATTTCACGCCGGGAATTTCAGCCAGATGGGGACGAATCCGGTCTATCATTCCCGGCATGGAAAACAGGCAGATGAAGGGATATTTTTTTGCAGCCGCCAGTATATTCTGGATTTCCGCCCAGGTTGATTCTGCCCGGACTGCACTAATATCTATGATTGAAGCTATTTCCTGAATTGTTTTCATTTTCTTCATTATTTCTGAGGGTCGTAATATTTGTTTCCTTCGATGATGCACTGCCTGTTCTTTTGTTCTTCTTCTATACGTTTGGCGTATTTGCTCAATTGTGCCTTGTCCTTTTCACTCAAAAACAGCTCTTTTTCAATGTCACCCCGGGGTGTTTCTTTCAGGCGTTTTTTCCCTTTTTGAAGAATGGCAACGGCTTGCCGCATTTTTTCTTTGTCGTTGCGGATTACGTCTAAACAGGGGCTTTCTTCCGGACGGTCGAACGAAATTTGTGCCTGAATATTCCGCGTCCAGCCGTTCAGCCGCCAGAAATTCAATCCGGTCAGTTTGCAAAGTTCCTGTACTTCCTGGTCGTTCAGCGGACAGCGTCCCGCCCAGTTATCCCCGAAAGAGGATTCATACACCGGGTAGTAAACGCCGTTTAAGTCCATCCAGGTGTAAAGAATTTCCTTTTCTTTTTGCGAAAGTTTGACTCCCTTGTGGTTGCTGTCGATGATCTGCGTCAGTTTGCTGGGGTGGCTTCCCCAGGAATAGGCTTGCTGGATGGCTGCCGGACCTCCTCCCACCAGTTTCACGGCTTTGGAAACATACAGGTTGATGTAGGCTGCATTGAAGAATGGATTTTTATCACCTGCCAGCACTAATTTTTCCCGGTTATTTTTGTCGAAATCGTGGCATTTCAGGCAATGTTTGTTTAAAATGGGCTGCACCTCTTCCAGAAAAGAAAATTTATGGGGTTTCCGGTTCATCCACGGGGTCAGTTGGTCGGGTTTCCGGCTCAAAGCTGCGGAGCGTTTCCCTTTCATCGGCACCGCGCTCAGGCGGTCGTCATGGCAACCGATGCAGCCGTTTATTTCTCCCGGCATCAGCGAAACGCCGCTTCGCATGGATTGTATCATTTTCTTGTCTTTGTCCAGCAACTGAAAATACACATGCTTTCCGGCAGGCACGAAGAAACTGGCGGAGCCGTCCGCTTCCACTTCCACCTCGCCCAGGATTTGTTTGTTTTCGAAGCTGTGCCAATTCACGCCCGGAGCTTGTTCGCCTTCGCCGTTCCAGCCCCGTTTGGTCCAGGTGCGCTTTTCAGGCGATTCCACCACACGGAGGTATTTCACGCTACCCGGCTTTACGCCTGCCATGTGCGTGCCTTCGTATACATTTTCTACATAAAACTGTCCGTCCTTGTCCGTGAAATTGCGGGTCATGGGCAGTATGTGCGGTTTCGGGCGGGGAGCTACGATCATGGGATCGAACAGGCTTTTCGTGCCTTCCAGAATGATTTCTTCCGCCCCGTCTTTCCACACCAGGTAAATGCCCGATTTGGAGTCGGCTATGTTCGAGCCGCTTTTTTTCAGCCAGATGGTACGGGATACCAGAAAATGGTTTTCATCCACGGGATAAGGGTCTTCATAGAAAGTGCCGATGCTTTTGAACGAATCGAGGTTGCCGTTTCCCACTAATTTGGCGGATTCTTTCGGCCATATCGCCACGAGTGCCTCTGCGTTATCGACTCCCTTTTTCCTGTCGATAATCGCCATAGCCCCCCAGGGACGCTCGTGGCAGGAGGTGAATGTGCAAACCACTAAATCGGTATTCGGGATTTGCCTTCCGTCGATCACCCCTCCGGGAGAAGCCGTATTGTTTCCGTAGTAAATGGCATGTTTCGTACCGTCGGGGTTTACCACCCATAAACCTTGCGCGTCCCCGAAATTCCGGTCTACATACTCCCAGCGGTCGTATAATATACGTCCGTCGCTCAACAGGGAGGAATGGCCTTCGAAAAGGGTGCTGACACCGATTTGGGTGATGTTCGCCCCGTCTGCTTCCATGCGGAACAGGTTTCCCATGATGTGGCGGTTGCACATACAATATTTAGGCTGGCGCGTGGAGGTGAACACAATTCCCCCGTCCGGCAGGTAAAGCGGGTCGATGTCGGAAACGCCTTCGGCGAAGGTGAGTTGGCGAAGCCCGCTTCCGTCCGCGTTGATTTCGTAGATATGATAAAAATCCTCCCGGTTTTTCCGCATGGAGAAAATGATCTTTTTACCGTCGAACGAAACTTCGGGGTCGCGCACCACCCCTTCCTGCGTTTCGATAACGGTGCGCGATTTTCCGCTGTTCACATCGTAGATGCGTATGGCAGAGCCCGGATCGAATTTTTCTTCGTTGATTTCCCCGCGTTGAAACAGGGTGGCGGTATTGTGGTGATCCAGCTTATACTGGTTACGCTCGACGTAGAGGATTTCTTTCCCCGCTAAAGCCTGTTTCGCTTTTTGCGACAGGAGGATCGGTTTCGCCGGAAGTCCGGAGGTTTGCCCGAAGCAAATGCTGCATGCCAGCATGAAGGTCACGGGCAGGGCCGATGCGATAAATTGGTGTTTCATGGGCGTTCGAATTATAGTGCTTGATACAATACGTTTTTAATATCCTCTTTTGACACGGGAGGATTGCAGGCTAAAAAGCCGTCGTTTCCAAAGCTCACTTTCACTACGTTTTCCACGATCTGGGGTATCCCGGTTTCCGGAATGTTCATTTCGCTCAAAGAGAGGGGAGTGCCGATCCGTTTCAGGAATTCCCTGAAAGCGGCGATTCCTTCCCGCACCGTTTCTTCTTCGGTTTTTCCCTTGTCCGGGATAAGCATGACATTGCGGGCGAAACGGTGGTATTGTTTCATCCGGCGGGGGTACATATATTCCATCCAGGCGGGCATCAGGATAGCGAGGGAGGCTCCGTGCGGCACTTTATACAGGGCTGTCAGGACATGCCCGATCTGATGGATGGGTGTCCAGGCATCGCCCGGAGAAGCCCAGCCGTTTATGGCACAGGTAGCCGCCCATTGCAAATGGGAGCGGGCGGAAATGTTTCCGGGATCGGACAGCACTTTGTCGATATTGTCGATCACCGTGCGCATCACGCCTTCCTGGAAATAGTGTTGCAGGTCGCTATCCTCCTCGCCGTTCAAATAGATTTCCAAAACGTGGGAAATCGTGTCGGCGGCGGCACAGGCCGTTTGATACGGCGGTAGGGTTACGGTCAGTTCCGGATCGATGATCGAAGTTTTAGGATATAGGCAGGTGTCCCAGATATAAGATTTTTCCTGCAATGCCCGGTTACTGACAACGGCGCAAAGATTCATTTCGCTTCCGGTGGCGGGCAAAGTCGGGATCATCAGGGTGGGCAATGCTTTGTCAGGAGGAACGGCTGAAATGGTGCTGTGGCGGCTGAAAACCATGTTCCATAAGTCTCCTTTGTAGAAAACTCCGGCGGCTATCGCTTTAGCCGCGTCCATCGCGCTGCCGCCTCCCACTCCGATGAGCAGGTCGATTTTTTCCCTCCGGCAGAGTTCCACCCCCTTTTCGATGGTCTTGATTTCCGGATTTTCTTCTACTTCGAAAAAAGTATAGACATGAAGATTTTCTTTTTCCAGCAGTTGTTTCACTTTTTCCAACAATGGAACGAGGAACCCCGGCTCTTTATAGGAAACCAAACATACGGTTTTTCCCAATCGGGCGGCTTCCCGTCCGGTTTTGTTCACTTCTCCCGCGCCGAATAGTACCCGGACGGGATTGTAATACGTAAAGTTGTTCATGTGTCACTCTATCTTAAAGTCAATAATCTCATTCCGATTGACGGATTGTTTTTTCAGCAGTAGCCTAATTTCGATGAAATCAGGGCAGAAGCCTCTTTCAGTTTTTGGGCGGTTGCCGGGAAATTTTCTTCCAGTAAACGCCCGGAAGGGCCGGAAGTCCATAAAGCTGCCACCACCACTCCGAATTGGTTGAATACGGGAGTCGATACACAGTGTACGCCCCTCATTTCTTCTTCGGCATCCACGGCGTAGCCTTCTGTCCGGATTTTATCTATTTCTTTCAGCATCTTTTCCCGGGAGGTGATGGTACGGTCGTTATACCTGGTGTATTCGATGGAATTTAATAATAAATCCTGATATTCTTTTTCTTTCGCGAAAGCCACCAACACTTTGCCGGGGGCGGAGGAGTGCAGGTTGAACGTGTTGCCCGAACGCAGGAGGAAGGTGAAACTGTGCGATCCGATGACGTGGGCCAGCAACATCACCCGGTTTTCTATCAGTACCCCCAGCATCACGCTTTCTTTGATTTCATCCCGCAGGGCCTGCATGATAGGAAGCGCTATTTCTACGATGTTTTCCTCTCCCAAGGCTTTTAGGCTTAGGCACAAGAGTTTTTTGGTGAGGTAGTAGCGGGCTGTCACTTCGTTCTTTGTCACATACCCCATTTGCTGTAAAGAGCCCAGTACCCTGTAAACGGTGGTCTTAGACAGTTGAAGGACTTGCGCGATTTCCAGCATGGACACGCCTTCCGGGTAATGCGTCAGCAATTCCACCATATCGAATCCCTTTTTCAGCATAGGGATGGAATAGTTGAATTCTGTGGTATTGGTAGGTTGATTCATTTTATAGGTTTCAAATGTGAATATCAGGTTTCATATTTGCAAATATAAACACTTCTCCTAAATTTGCTACACATGAATGGATGTTTTTTAGCAAATTAGCAAAAATTAAGATTCCGGGCGAGGGGGAATAGGGTGGTTTTATCTGCGTTTTAAAGGCATTTGCTGCGACAGGCGGAAACAGCTGACAATGGCGGCCACCACGGCAAAAGCCGCCCCGACCAAAAGGCTGGATGTGTTACTTTTTCCTTGCGGTGCGAGGCTGAACAGCAGGGCAACGAGAGTAGCTCCTAAGGTTTGCCCCAGCAATCTGGCCGTGCCGATCATGCCGCTTGCCCCTCCGCTCCGGTTGGTGGGTGCCGACGACATGATGGTGCTGTTGTTCGGGGTCTGGAATAATCCGAAACCCGCTCCGCAAACCGCCATACGCCAGATGATCGCCCCGTCGGTGGGGGAAGAAAGCGTGGCGAGCAGGTACAAGCCTGTGCCGAAAATCAGCATCCCCACACATCCCAAAAGGCCTGCGTGGATTTTTTCCACCAGGTAGCCTGCCAAAGGGGCGGTGAACAAGGTGGCGACAGGCCAGGGGGTGAGCAGCAGCCCGGTGGCGATGTCCGTGCGTCCCAATACGTTTTGTAGATAGAAGGGCAGGGATACCAACGCCAGCATTTGTGCCGTGAACGAGCAGATCGATGTAAGCACGGAAAGGGAGAAAATGGGGATTTTCAGCAGGTCGACGGGAAGCAACGGAGCTTCCCGCCTCAGTTGCCGCCGGACATAGTAAGTCCCCACGAAGGCCAGTAAAGCCAGTTGTATCCATAGCAAATTCATATTCTCGTGGTGGGCGAACCCTTCCATCGAATAGATCAGTAGTCCGAAAGTGAGGGCGTTCGCCACCGCACTGATTTTGTCGAATTTCCGGCTTTGCCGCTTTTCTCCTTTCGGCAGGAATTTAATTCCCATTCCCAGGGCGAGCAATCCCAAAGGGATATTGATGGCAAACAGCCAGTGCCAGCTTCCCAGCGAAAGGATGGCGCTCGCCACCGAAGGCCCGGCCACCGCCGATACGGCTACTACCATAGCATTGATACCCATGCCCCGCCCTAAATACTGGCGGGGATAGATGGTGCGCAGTTGCGCGGTGTTCACGCTGGTGATCGCCGATGCGCCGAAGCCCTGTAAAACCCGGGCAATGGTCAGCATCCAGAACGATGTGGAAAGTGCGCAGATCAAAGAGGTGATACAAAACAGGGTGATTCCCGAAAGAAACACCTTCCGGTAGCCGAATATGTCGCCCAATGAAGAGAACGAAAGCAGGGAAATGGTGATGGCCAGCTGGTAGGCGTTCATCACCCAAATAGTGAGCGAGGGGGAAGTTCCGAACTCTTTGGAAAGGGTGGGAAGCACCACATTGACGATGTTGGCATCGAGCACCGACATCACCAAGGCCAGCGAAGCGGCCACCACCGCCCATATCCTGCGCGGGAAAGGAAGGCCGTCGGAATCCTCCGGAATAGATACGCTACCTGTGATCATGTATCATTGTTTTCTAATCACAAAAATACATAAAATCGGACATTCGCCGTTGGGAGAATGGCGATTCTTTCGTTGTAAATTCTATCTTTGCTTATACTAAATAAAAGAATCACTGTTTATGAGAATGAAAGTATGCCAAAGTTGCGGAATGCCAATGATTTCGACCGAACAGTTCGGGACCAACGAAGATCATAGTAAAAACACGGATTATTGTTGCTTTTGCTATGACGAAGGGCAGTTTACCCATGAGTTTACTATGGAAGAGATGATCGAGCATTGTGCGCAGTTTGTAGATGAATTTAACCGGGAAGTGGAACGTCCCCTGACACGGGCACAGGCTATTGCGGAAATGCAGAAAAGTTTCCCTTCCCTGAAGCGATGGCAGGCACGCTGATCGTTTAGTAAGAAATTTGTGTCCGGCAGTTTACCCCAAAACTGCCGGATTTTTTTATTGCCTTGTACTGAAAAAACTTTACAGATTTTAATCATTGGTCTGAATAGACTTTACAGAAATCAGCAATTTTATTGTCATAGCTTTACTTGGCTTTCTCTTTTAGGTTATCTTATATTTCCTGCCTGTAAGAAATGTGTCCCTAAAACCTTATCGTTCTGTGTGAAGTATGTTTCCGGTGGTCTGCCGGGAGCGATCTTAGAACGCTGACGGGGAGTATTTTCCGGGAAACGGAGAGCCTGCGCATCCTGCTTTAAAGCCGGGTTTATCCGGAATTGATCCGGATAAAAAGCCGCAAGCAGGGAAGATGCCGCAGGCGGTAATCTTTGTTGCTATTCCCGTTTCTACTTCTACTTCTGTTCCTGTTCCTGTGTCTGTTTCTGTGTCTGTTTCTGTTAGCGGAAGCGTTTTAAGTCGGAAGAGGTGAATCGCCATTCCGGCGTGTAGATAGCGATTTCACCGGAAACTTTATACCAGGGGGAGAGTTGCGGGGACAACGGGTTTTTCAGGAGGTGGATGCTCTGCGCGGGCATATAGCTTTGTGCCAGCAGGTATAGTTTTTCTCCTTTTGGATTTGTGGCTACGTCCATAACAATCACGGCATGTCCCGGAGAGCCGCCCTGTATCAATACGTCCCCCGCTTGCAGGTTGCCATAAGCCACCGTTTGCAGTTCTTTCGACAGGGACAAGGTCCCGGCATAGGCGAAAACACAATCGAGCCATGCCCGGAAAGTCCGGTAGGAATAATCCTTTTCTGCCGCCTGATACCAGGACACGTTGTTGCCGTTTACCCTAATCCGTTGGCCTTCCGCCCATTTCCGGTAGTCGGCGCGGAAACCGTTGGTGAAATTGAAATGCAGTTCATCATACCGTTTTTGTCCGTAAAGGTATTCTGCCCGGAGGCGCATCACCGCGTCGGCGCATTGTTGCAGGTCGCGTTTGCCTACATCCGCTTTCAGCACGGCAACATGCACTGTTTTAGGCTTTACCGCCCCGTTGTAAAGGTAAACCTTTGCCCCGTGCGGCTCTACGGGGAAATCCCGGAGAAATGCCCCGAAACTTCCGGCCGGGAGGGAATCGCGGCGGTAACCTTCCGGAGGGACGATGCGGGTTTGCACGGTACTGCCTGCCGGGTAAAGGTGTGATGTTTCCTGTGCGGAAACACCACAGCCCCAGCCGCCCAATAGGATAGATATAAATATTGCAATTTTCATGATCTGTTCCCTTTACTTCCTTTTATGTTTTTGTCCGGCTATGGCAGAACGCTTGCCGGAGGTTTTCGGCATCAGGTAGTGGGCTGTATTTCGTCCCAGGGTGCGCCTCCGTTGGCTCCTATCACCCAGTTAAGGGCGTAGTGCCGTTCCATGACGATCCCTCCGTCCAGTTTGGCCGGGGCTTCTTTGCCATGAATGCGGGCATCCACGCAGGCCCAGTCATAGCGCAGGGTCAGGTCGGCAGCGTCCAATAGCTCGGCGTCCGGGCGCGCGTAACCTTTCGAGAGCAGGTCGGTGATACTTTTTTGCTGCCAGAATAGCTGGGCGATGATCGGCACATCGCAGATTTCCGACGGATAGGGCAGGTCGTCCGTAATGCCCGCCGCCCACAGCAATGCCCCGCAACATTCATAACGCCACACGAATTGGATACATTCGTGCTGATCCGGCGAAGGATTGGCGAGGTAGGCGGATTCTTTGGGGGAGAGCCACTGGCCTGCACCGTATATTTCATCCAGTTTCCCCACATAGCCCAAGGCCTCGTCGCGGTCCGGGTTTTCCGAAAGCATTACTTCCGAATAGACGGCCACGGCGAACAGGGCCACGGCCCGTTGAACGATTTCTTCCCGGCTTTTGATGTGGGCTTCCTGTTCATTGACTTCGCTACGCAGGTGGGGAAGGTAGGGAATGCCTTCGGTTTTCAACCGGGCTATCGAGCGTTCCTGCCGGGCAAGGTCGGCTTCCGTGTCGTCCGGACGTCCTTCGTCCAGCAGGTCGGCGTTTGCAACCGGGGCGAAGCTTTCCAGTTCGCTTTCTCCCTGTATGGAAAATACCAGTTGCCTCTTTCCGTTGAAGAGGCTCATGTTCGGATAGAGCAGAAAACCGTTGATCTCTGCGGCGAGGTCGAAAAGGGTGTTGATGATATAATTGGTACGTTCTTCGTTTTCGTCGATTTCAAAAACGATACCCGTTACACAGTTGAAACATTGTATCTGCCGGATGACATTCGTTTTCAATTCTTCGTTTCCCGTTTCAGCCTGCAAAAAATAGTTGGCCATGCCTTCGGTGTGCGAAGCGATAAACTCCTGCCGGTCGCGGCGGTGGCTGATATTGAATGTAATTTCCGTGTCGTCCTGTAAAGTCAGTACGGTTTGCCCTTCGGCAACGACAGCCTCTTTAGCCACGGCTGCGAAAAATTTTTGAATGGCTTCCGGGATGCGTTCCGGTTTTCCGATCACGGTGTAGAGGGTAAGGTTTGCTTTTTCCATATATATGTTTTTGTACCGGAGCATGTTTCCGGCGTTTTTAATCGGCTGGTCTGCACTTGCCGTTTTATCCCGCAGGGGGGAAAAAGGAGCCGGGTGGCAGACGGTGATAGCCCTAATGGAACAAACATACAAACCAAATTTTAAAAATCTCTGTTTCGGTTTGTTTTTTTAGCCGGGAAACGGAAAATTTTGATAAACGGAGGGGAACGCCTGTGTTCCGGGTGAATCCGGAAATGTGTATCTTTGCAGGGATTTTAATCAAATCAGCGTATGACGACAAAAATCAACAAGACGAATGCGGCCCGCTTGCTGGATCGGGCAAAGGTGAAATATGAATTAGTGCCCTATGAAGTGGATGAAGATAACCTGGCGGCTACTCATGTGGCGGAACAACTGGGTGAGGATGTGGAGCAGGTGTTTAAAACGCTGGTACTGCGGGGAGATAAGACCGGGATTTTCGTATGTGTCGTGCCCGGTGACCGCGAAGTGAACCTGAAACTGGCGGCTAAGGCTTCGGGAAACAAGAGCGCGGAGATGATCCACATGAAAGAGCTTTTGCCCGTAACCGGGTATATCCGGGGCGGTTGTTCGCCTATCGGGATGAAAAAGCCTTTTCCTACGTTTATTCACTGTTCGTGTGTGGATTTCGATTTCATTTACATCAGTGCGGGGGTGCGTGGCTTACAGTTAAAATTGTCGCCGGGCGACCTGGTGGAATATACCGGGGCGGTGGTGACCGATTTACTGGGATGAGCCGGATAGAATTAAAAGGAAGAATATGCCTGAAATAGCAAAAGTTTTAATCGGTTGGTACAATGAAAATAAACGGGAATTACCGTGGAGGGAAACCCGTGATCCTTACCGGATATGGATTTCCGAGGTCATTTTGCAGCAAACACGGGTGGTGCAGGGATTGGATTATTACCATCGTTTTATGGAGAGGTTCCCGGATGTGTGCGTTTTGGCAGAAGCGGAAGCGGACGAAGTGATGAAATATTGGCAGGGGCTGGGCTATTATAGCCGGGCGCGTAACCTGCATGCGGCGGCAAAGGATGTTGTGGTTCGTTTCGGAGGCCGCTTTCCGGAGGATTACCGGGCGGTGCGTTCGCTGAAAGGAATTGGCGAATATACGGCGGCGGCGATCTGTTCTTTTGCCTGGCGGCAGCCTTATGCGGTGGTGGACGGGAATGTCTACCGGGTGTTGGCGCGGCTGTTCGGCATAGACCTGCCGATTGACAGCACGGAGGGAAAGAAGTATTTTGCCGGGTTGGCGCAGGAGTTGCTCGATAGGGAACAGCCCGACCTTTACAATCAGGCAATCATGGATTTCGGGGCGGTGCAATGTGTGCCGAAGTCGCCCGATTGCCTGTTCTGTCCCTTCCGGGAAAGCTGTGCGGCGTATGCCGGGGGCAAGATCGACGCCTTACCCGTGAAAGCCGGAAAAACGGTGGTGAAGCCCCGTTATTTCAATTATTTGCATATCCGTTGCAAGGGAAAGACATTGTTGTCGCTCCGGCAGGAAAAAGATATTTGGCAGGGGTTGTATGAATATCCCCTGATCGAAACGGGAGAGGAAATGGATTTTGCGGAGTTGCAGCAAACCGGGGAATATCGTCGTTTGCTGGAAGGTGCGGAAGAAATCCGGGTGCTGGGCATGTTGGAAATGCCGAAGCATGTGCTTTCCCACCGGGTGATCTATGCCCGTTTTTATGAATTGGAAATCAGCCGCTTTACCGCAGGCATGAACGCTTATTTGCAGGTGGGGGAAGACGGGGAGGAAGAATATGCCGTGTCGCGGCTGATCACGTTATACCGGGAACGGAAAGGTGTTTCCTGGTGATTCCGTAGCGGTGTCCTTGTCAAAATTTCAAACATCGTCAGTCTAATAAATAGACATTTATAGTCTTTTGTTTTGTGTGTTAATGTGTTGATATACATTGGTTTATTTGTTGTGGCATGTTTTTTGCCCTGTAAAGAAAAAATTAATCGATAACACTATGAGTAATTCTTCAACCCTATCCCGTTTATTTCGGTCTGCTTTCCGATCGCGTTTCTTCACTGTTGTCAATATTGGCGGGTTGGCCGTAGGCCTGTTTGTCGCCATGTTTTTATTGGTTTATTTACAGTTCGAATTTTCGTATGACAAACATTTCAAAGATGCAGACCGGATTTACAGGGTTTTGTCGGTGACGGGAGAAAATGGAGACGAGATTTTACCGACTTCATCCGGGAATCTGGCTCCCCGTTTGGAACAGGAGGTTCCTGAAGTGGAGGCGGTGACCCGTTTGGTGGATTGTGGCGTTATCAATTTTAAGGCGGAGGGTTCGGAGCAGATGGGTATAAAAGTTTATGAGACCGATTCTTCTTTTTTGCATGTTTTTGATTTCAAGACTGTTTACGGTCAGTTAGAGGGAGCTTTGAAAATGATGGGGAGCTGCGTAATCACCCGGAGCACTGCGGAACGTTATTTTGGAAAGGGAGTCGATCCGACCGGACAAACCCTCACCGTATACGGGGCGGGGCATATTTCCCAAATCAAAGCTGTGATTGAGGATATTCCGGAAAACACTCATTTTAATTTCGACATACTGCTTCTTCGCTCTCCGGAACGCTGGGGAGGGGATAACTTTTACACCTATTTGAAGTTCAGGCCGGGAATGAACGTTGAGAGTAGCATCGACAAGTGCAATCAGGTGAATCGCGACCTGCTGGAATCGCGGGGAAGAAGCGGAAAATATGGTGCGATTACCGAGCCTTTGACCGATATTCATGTGTTTACCCGCGCTGCTTATGATTTGACTCCTACTGCCAGTATATTCAATTTGATTTTTATTGTGCTGGTTGTGGTTTTTATATTAGGAATAGCAATTAGCAATTTTGTTTCCCTGTATATTATTCAGGGTGAGCAAAAAGCCTTGGAAATCAGTATCCGTAAAACGAACGGAGCCAGTAGGGCAAAGATCGTGAAATTACTTTTCGGTGAAACTTTCTTGGTGACTTTCCTGGCCTTTGTGCTGGCGCTTGTGTTATTCTATTGTTTTTCTTCCCGAATATCCACCTTACTCGATTTTCGTTTGCCGGAAAATATCGGTATCACCTGGTGGATGTGGGGTGAGTTTGTCTTGTTGTTTATTGTGTTGGGGGGATTGGTGGGGAGCTATCCGGCTTACTATCTTTCTAAGTTTAGCCCGAAAGAATTATTGCAGAAATCGGATGTCCGGAAGTATCGTTTGACTGCCACTTCCGTGATTATTCAATTTGTGGTGGTGGTATTCTGTGTGTCGTCCTTGTTTGTGGTGTGGAGGCAGTTGGATTATGTAAACAATCTGTCACTCGGGTTTAAGCCGGAAAATATTATGGAGGTGAGGGTAGATATTCCTTATAAGTCTTATTTGGGAGTGAAAACAGAATTATCACAATATTCTTTTATAGAAAATGTGTCGGCCAATCTGGGAAACCCGATCGAGGGGAATTATCAGATGTATCTTCGGCGTCCGGATGCTGACGAAGGAGTATGGGTGACTGCCCGGGGAGCCGGGCCTGGATTTATGAGCCTGTATCAGATCAATTTTTTGAAAGGAACCGATTTTATGCAGGATATAGATACGAACCGGAATGTTATCTTATCGGAGAGCGTGGTGGAAAAGCTGGGACTGTCGGGCGATCCGATCGGGCAAAAAATTAATAATGGCTGGCATCTCTGTACCGTTATTGGAGTGGTGAACGATCTGCTGGCATCGGTCTATAAGAAAGCGGAAGGAGCGGTTTACAGTGCATCCCATAATTATTACACCTATTTGTCGGTGAAATACGCTCCGGGCAAGTATATGGAAACCAGGGAACAATTATTGAAAGCCTTGGATCGGTATTATCCGGGATTGCCTTTCGATTTGGTGCTGACAACGGATAAGATCCAGAAGCAATACTGGCAGGATCGGGTGACGTTCAGGGTATTGATAAGCGGTACGGTGGTGGCTATTACGCTTGCTTTGTTAGGATTGCTGGCCCTGAGTGCGTTTGTGGCCCAGCAAAAAAGAAAAGAAATCAGTCTCCGGCGTGTGATGGGCGCACAGGTGAGTGAGATCGTGAATGGATTGAACGGATATATTTTGATCCGTGTTCTCCCGGCCATTCCTATCGGATTGGCGTTGAGCTATTACGCGATGAATAGGTGGACGAATAATTTTGAATATGCGAAACCGTTGAGCTGGTGGGTGTTCGCCTTGGCTGTGCTGACTACTTTAGGTATTGTTTTACTCACCACTTGTTACCAAAGTTGGAAGGCTGCCCATGCCAATCCGGTGGATGCCCTGAAAGGGGAATAGGTGGGGGGTGTCTGTTGCCCGAAATTTTCAAACGGAAGGGTAAGAAACGGTATTTTATGAAAAGTTTTAATCACCGGATAAATAAAAATAGATATTAACGGGAAAAAGAGGGGGACGAAAAGGATACTAAAACTGCGATTCAATACATAATCTATATTTTGCATCTACGCTCATGAGCATGATAGTATCCTGTGGGAAATACGGCTGAAAATAATTTATTTTCAGCCGTATTTGAAATGTAAATAAAATCTGTGATAACGTAACCCGTGTGTGGGGAAATTGCATATCGGTTCGGATTGTCGGGCGGTGGCATTCGGGTGAGGGATGGGAGGTTGAAAATACCGACCGGAAATTTGATTTCCCGGTCGGTGTCGTTGGTTTTGGGTTGGTAGTTATCGGAGCTTGTCAGGCTTCCAATTCTTTTAATATCTTTTCAACGTCGCCGGGCACTACCCGTCCGTATACCTTTTCGCCGATCAGCACAACGGGGGCGAGTCCGCAAGCCCCCACACAGCGCAGGCTGGAAAGCGAGAATTTACCGTCCGGGGTGGTTTCGCCCACATTGATTTTCAGGATTCTTTTGAACTCGTCGAGCACTTTTTCTGCTCCCCGCACATAGCAGGCCGTTCCCATACACACGGAGATCGGGTGTTGGCCTTTGGGAGTCATGGTGAAAAAGGAGTAGAAAGTCACTACCCCGTATACTTTGGAAACCGGAATGTTCAGCCTGCGGGCGACGACCTGCTGTACTTCTGCCGGGAGATACCCGAACAGGTGCTGGGCTTTGTGAAGAATGTTAATCAGCTCGCCCGGCTGGTTGCCGTGTTCCTGGCAGATAGCTTCGAGTTCGTCTACTTTATGGGGTGATAGTTTGAGATCGCTCATAATAATGATGGTGCTTATCTGGATTTGTTAAAATAGTGGGTATGCAATAAATGATGCGCTTTTTCGCTCATCGGTTTTCCGAGAAACTCTTCATACAGGCTGACGATATACGGGTTTTCGTGTGATTTTCTCAACGCTTTTCCGCTGTCTTCGTTGTAGAGAGCCTGGGTACGGGCTTTCAGCACTTCGGTGTTGCCGTGGTGTTGCGGTTGCCCGCCACCTCCGATGCAACCTCCGGGGCAGGCCATGATTTCGATGGCGTGGTACTCGCTGCCGCCCTGCCGGATTTCTTCCAGTAGTTGCCGGGCGTGTCCCAGTCCGTGGGCTATTCCGATTTTTAGCTGGAATCCGTTCAGGTCTACGGTGGCTTTTTTAATGCCTTCCAATCCCCTGACTGCTTCGAAATCCACCTTTTCCAATGATTTCCCGGTGTATATTTCGTAGGCGGTACGCAAAGCGGCTTCCATAACGCCTCCGGTTGCTCCGAAGATCACTCCCGCTCCGGTGGATTCTCCCAGCGGATTGTCGAAGTCCTCGTCTTCCAGATAATTAAAGTTTATATTCGCCCGTTTGACCAGTTTGGCGAGTTCCCGGGTCGAGAGTGAATAGTTTACATCCGGATCGCCGTTATCGCTAAATTCCGGGCGGGCACATTCGTATTTTTTGGCCAGGCAGGGCATGATCGATACCACCACCAGCTTTTCGCGGGGAATCCCCATCTTTTCAGCCCAGTAGTTTTTGGCGATAGAGCCGAACATCTGCTGGGGGGAACGGGCTGTGGAGGGAATGTTGAGCAGGTCGGGAAATTGGTGCTCGAAGAAATTCACCCATGCCGGACAGCAGGAGGTGAGGATCGGCAGGCAAACGTCCGGATCGCCTGCCAGAAAACGATTCAGGCGGTCGAGCAATTCCGAGCCTTCCTCCATGATGGTCAGGTCGGCGGCGAAATCGGTGTCGAACACCTTGTCGAATCCCAGGGCGCGCAAGGCGGCCACCATCTTCCCGGTTACGGAGCTGCCCGCCGGGATGCCGAATTCTTCTCCCAAAGCGGCCCGGACTGCCGGAGCGGTTTGCACAATGACGACTTTATCCGGGTTTTCCAGGTCGTTCAGCAGGCGGTTGGTATGGTCTACCTCGGTAAGCGCACCCACCGGGCAAACTGCCACGCATTGTCCGCAATAGGTGCATTCCGATTCTTTCAGGTCCTTCCCGAAAGCGGGGGAAATCGTCGATTCGAATCCCCGGTTTACGGCTGCCAGCGCCCCGACGGTCTGAATGTCGTTGCACATGGTTTCACAACGGCGGCAATACACGCATTTGTTCATATCGCGCACGATAGAGGGGGACGATTCTTTTTTCTGCCCCGATTGTGCCCCTCCTTCGAACGGCATTTCCCGGACATTCACCCGGACAGCGAGGTTTTGCAGTTCGCATTTCCCCGATTTCGGACAGATCAGGCATTCGTTGGGATGATCCGACAGGATCAGCTCGACCACCATTTTGCGGGCATTCATCACCCGCACCGTGCTGGTATGCACCACCATATTGTTTTCGCAACGGGTGGCACAGGCCGGAGCCAGGTTTTTCCGCCCTTCGATTTCCACTACGCACACCCGGCATGAAGCGGGCATATTGCGGATGCACATTTCTTTCATGTCGATGTGGCAAAGGGTAGGGATGTCGATTCCGATGCTCCGCGCCGCATCGAGAAGGGTTGTCCCCCGGGGGACGCTTATTTTGTGATTATCGATAGTTAAAGTAATATTCTCCATAAGAAATTTGATCGTTTGGGTTACCCTACGCTGATTGCGTTGAATTTACATCTGTCTTTACATGCGCCGCATTTGATACATTTGCCCGTGTCGATGAAATGCGGGCTTTTCCGTTCCCCGATGATTGCATCTGCCGGACAATTCCGGGCACACAGGGTGCAGCCGATGCAGAGTTCCGCGTTGATGCGGTAGGTGAGCAGCGATTTGCAGCGTCCTGCCGGGCATTTCCCTTCCGTGACATGTGCCAGGTATTCATCGTAAAAATTATCCAGGGTGGAAAGTACCGGGTTGGGCGAAGTCTGTCCCAGTCCGCACAGGGCGGTATCCTTGATGACCTTGCTTAAAGCCCTCAATTGTTTCAGGTCGGCAGGCGAGCCTTTTCCCTGCGTGATCCGGTCGAGTATTTCATATAGCCGCTTATTGCCGATCCGGCAGGGGGTGCATTTGCCGCACGATTCTTCCACAATGAAATCCAGATAGAATTTTGACACTGCCACCATGCAGTCGTCCTCGTCCATGACGATCATCCCGCCGGAACCCATCATCGAGCCTACCGCTAACAGGTTGTCGAAATCGATCGGGGTGTCGAGGTGCTTTTCCGTGAGGCAGCCGCCGGAAGGGCCTCCGGTCTGTACGGCCTTGAATTGCTTGCCGTTTTTGATGCCGCCCCCGATTTCGTAGATCACCTCCCGCAGGGTAGTCCCCATAGGCACTTCTATTAGTCCGACGTTGTTGATCTTTCCCGCCAAAGCGAAAACTTTCGTGCCTTTCGAGCGTTCCGTCCCCACCGAAGCAAACCAGTCTGCGCCCCGGGTGATGATAACGGGGATATTGGCGAGGGTTTCCACATTGTTCACGTTGGTCGGTTTTCCCAGATAGCCCGATTCGGCGGGAAAAGGCGGTTTCATAGTGGGCTCGCCCCGTTCTCCTTCCATAGAATGGATCAGGGCGGTTTCCTCCCCGCACACAAAGGCTCCCGCCCCGTAGCGTATCTGGATGTGGAAACTGAAGTCCGTTCCGAAAATCCGGTTGCCTAACAGGCCGTATTCTTCCGCTTGCCGGATAGCGGTTTTCAGCCGCTCGATCGCCAGGGGATATTCCGCCCGGATGTATACCAGTCCCGTATCCGCCCCGATGCTATATCCGCAGAGCGCCATCGCTTCGATGATCGAATGGGGATCGCCTTCCATGATGGAACGATCCATGAATGCCCCCGGATCGCCTTCATCGGCGTTGCATACCACATATTTGCGGTCGGTATCGTTACGGCTGGCAAATTCCCATTTCAGGCCTGTGGGAAAACCGCCCCCTCCGCGTCCGCGCAGCCCGGACCGTTTGATCTCGTCGATCACGGCTACCGGGGTACGTTCCGTGAGGCACAGGGCAAGTGCCTGGTAACCTTCGCAAGCTATATATTCTTCGATATTTTCCGGGTCTATAAATCCGCAATTCCGTAAAGCGATACGGAGTTGCTTTTTGTAAAAATCCATGTGTTTGGAATCGCTCACATGCTGCCGGGTTTTCGGGTCGCTGTAAAGCAAACGTTCCACTTTGCGCCCGTTGATGATATGCTCGTCGATGATCTCTGCGGCATCTTCCGGTTTCACCTGCACATAGAACGTATTGTCCGGGATGATCTTTACAATCGGTCCTTTCTCGCAGAAGCCAAAACAGCCTGTGGTGACCACCTGTACGTCTTCCTCCAAATTCCTCTCCTGTATATAGGCTTTCAGGTTCAAGGCGATGGTATGGCTGGCGGAGGCTTTACAGCCTGTGCCGCCACAGACCAGAATCTGCATTTGGGCCGCACCTGTCTTTAACCCGCAAGTTCCCGGCTCGTCGGAATGAAGGCTTTTTTCGCGCAGCTCGATCTGCTGTTTTGCCTTCTCCCTGACCTTTGCCAGTCCGGCAGGCGATTTTATTTTCTCCATAAAATTTTTTTAATATTTCCGGCGAAAATAATAAATGCAAACGTTCTAATGAAATAATGTGTCAAATTTTTATAAAAAATATTGCTCAATGTTGCACAAGCCTTTATTCCTCCTGCTTTCTTGACATTCTGGATTTTAAAAGACGGAGGAACGGCCCGAAGCATATGAATGAAAGGAGTTTTTGGGGATATTCCCGTTTTGGAATTTTCCTAATTTATTATCCCATTTCAATGGGATTGGAAGGATCGGATATTTTGCGTTTTGCCTTTTAAAATGGGTTTGGGGCAATATTTGGAGCAGACCGTGTTACGCTTTGCTTTATTTTATATTTTTGCGGAAATTTTAATGGATGGAAGTATGAAAAGAATTTTATTGGCCTGCTTGCTGGCGGCTGTTTGCAGTACGGGAGTTTTGGCTCAGATCAAGATCGGCAATCGTTCCCTGGATACGAAAAAAGTGCTGGGAGCGGCATCCGATGTGGCTAAAGCGGTGACCTTATCGGATGAGGACATTGCCAGCCTTAGCCGGGAATCGGTGGCGTGGATGGACAAAAATAATAAGGTGTCGGAGCCGGAGTCGGAATATACGCAGCGTTTGAACCGGATTACGGAAAAGTTTGGGGAAGTGGAGGGGTTGAAGCTGAATTTTAAGGTATACGAAGTGATCGATGTCAATGCTTTTGCCTGCGGGGACGGCAGTATCCGGGTGTTTTCCGCCTTGATGGACCTGATGGACGATGATGAACTGGCTGCAATTATCGGGCACGAGATCGGGCATGTGGTGCATACGGATGTGAAAGATGCGATGAAAAACGCTTACCTGACTTCCGCAGCCCTGAATGCTGCGGGGGCGACCGGAGGAACGGTGGCGAAATTGAGCGATTCGGAAGCGGGAAAATTGGTGGAAGCTTTTACCGGAGCGAAGTTTTCGCAAAAGCAGGAGTATGAAGCCGATGATTATGCCTTTGATTTTTGTGTGAAAAACGGTTTCGATCCCTATGCGATGTCGAAGGCTTTGGGGAAGTTGGTGGAACTTTCCAACGGGGTGAAGGCATCGACCGTGCATAAGATGTTTTCCAGCCATCCCGATAGTGAAAAACGGGCGCAGCGGATGAAAGAAAAGGCGGATGCCTATTCCCGGAAATAAGAAAAAATGAACGGCCGTTCCTGATGGAGCGGTCATTTTTTTGCCTCTTGACAATTTTTTTCTTTTCGAAGTAGAAATTGTGTTTATTTAGCTTATCTTTATCGTACTTAAATCGAGGGTATTATGACCAAATATGAGATTGTCGCCTTTTATAAGGATAATGAATCCGAGGTATCGGCACACGCTGCCGCTATCAGTGAAATGTATCATTTGGCTTTGAGGTATGAGAAAGTGCCTGAAATGGAGGCGGCGATCAATACCTTGCTGAATCAGAACACCGTGTTGTGTGTGATCCATAGAAGTGTCTTTAAATTCAGGAGATTGCTTAAATATGTCTATGCGGTTACGAAACCCGTGATTATCGTGCATCCCAACGATTCGCCGGAAGTGTATAACAAACTGAAAGTGCCTGTGGGCTATTTGCAGGAAAATAAGGAAAAGGTGGTGTGGGCGAATTTTTTCCAGCACAATAACGAAAATAGCCGGGTGGAACTGATTGTGCCGAAAGAGAAAGATGAAGATATTGCCTTTATGGTGAAGAACAATGTGGATTTTATCGAAAATATCTTCACAAAATCGGGAGCTCGCTACACCAAAGTGTTTGTGGAAGGGAGCTTTGAAAAGAACCTGAAAAAAGTGTTTGTGGAGAGTGACGATTGCGTGATCTTTATCATGCGTCCGTTCCGGGTGTTCTCATTCTACATCCCGTATAACATCCGTTTGTTCCGAAAATATGCACATACCCCCACTTTAATCATTCCCCGGGACGATTCCTTGTATATTCCCTGTCATTGACCGGGAAAAGGAGAAGGGAGATAACAGGTGTTTCCCTCTTTACAGGAATCGCGGGTGAAGGAGGAATGATGTTGTTTAGCTTGCCGACCGGAAAATCCGGCGGTCAGGGCCTTTCAAACAAGGCCTTGTTTTTATGACCGTTTTTCTTTACGGGCGTTTAATGGGCGAGGGCGTTGAGCCCGGTTGTCCATCCCGTAGGTTTGCCGATGTTTTCAATCCTTTATATCGAGAATTTTTTTTAGGGTGGGGCGAAAGCCGTCTCCCCATTTTTCCAGTTGTTCGATCACAGGGAGCAGGCTTTTGCCCGTTTCGGTGATGGAGTATTCGGAATGGGGCGGAAGTTCGGAAAATATCTTTTTCTTTATCACTCCGTGCATTTCCAATTCTTTCAGTTGCTGGTTTATGACCCGCGGGCTGGCTTCTTCGAACAGGCGGTGCAATTCACTTGGACGTTTGGCTCCCCCGCTTAATTCCTGGATGATACAACTTTTCCATTTCCCGCCGATCACTTCCATCGTGATTTTAATCCCGCAGTCAATATCGAAAGGTGTTTTTTTCTTATACATATCTTTTGTTTTTTAATGAAGGCTATCGCTCGTATTGTATCCGTAAAAATAATACTTATATCACTTATTTCGTAGTATATGGGTAAATTTATCAGTATATGAATAATTCAGCCGTACTTGTGAAATTGTCGGTGACGCTTTACCTTTGCATAAAAACAGAAGTAAAATGAAGAAGATTCTATGGACAATAGTTTTGTCGATCAACGTTGTTTTTGCAGAGGCACAGGAAAAAATATTAACTAATCATCAGAATATGGAAAATAAAACATCTACGCTTCGTTTGATTTACCCGCAATGGCAGGGGGGAATAGTGGATCACTGGATGCCCGACCTTCCCGCAGACGACGCTTCAAGGGGCTATTATCTGGGGGCGAGGTTGCTGAATTTTTTAGCTCCTGAAAGTACACAAAAAACAGCGGAAGTTCCTGTTTCGCTGGATATAAACGACCGGGAAACGGAAAAAGGAATCAGCGCCCGGCGAGTGATTTTGAAACAGACGAAAGCCGCTCTCGAAATACTTCGGGAAAACGATCCGGGGAAGATTGTAACCCTCGGCGGGGAATGTGCGGTGAGTGTCGTTCCGTTCACTTACCTGGCGGAAAAATATCCCGACGATGTGGCTATTGTCTGGATAGACGCGCACCCTGACGTTAATTTACCTTATGATGATTATAAAGGTTATCATGCTATGGCTTTGACGGCTTGCCTGGGAATGGGCGACAAGGAGATTACCGGGCTGCTGCCTGCGAAATTCGATGCTTCCAAAGCTCTGCTCGTGGGATTGCGTTCCTGGGATGAAGGCATGAAAGAACGGCAAAAAGAGCTGGGTATAAAAGGATTGTCGCCTGCGGAGGTGGCAGAGAGCAGTTCGGCTATTTTGGAATGGCTAAAGGGAACAGGGGCTTCCAAAGTGGTGATTCATTTCGATTTGGATGTGCTGGACCCTGCGGAAATTATCGCCGGGGTGGGGGTGGAGCCGGACGGAATGAAAATAAAGGAGGTGATCCGGGTGATAAACGATGTTGCTGCCGGGTATGATTTGGTGGGGCTTACCGTTGCCGAGCCGATGCCGCGCATAGCTATTAAAATCAAAAATATGCTGGGGCAATTGCCTTTGCTGAAAGAGTAAAGCCGCAGCCGGGATGATTGGTGGGAATGCTTGCCCTTCCTCCTGATACTTCCAGGGCTTTCCGGGAGAAACGTCGTTCATCCCCTCCGGCATTTTTCCCGGAAAGTCCGTTTGGGGCTGGATGAGGACGCGGGAAACGGTTTGCCTGCGGAGAACAGTTTTTAACCGGATGCCGCGCACTTGCCGGGTTTCCCCTGCCTGACACCTTTGAATGGCGGGCTGTTTGGGGAATTATATGCTCAATCCGATCGAGAAAATCAGGTTGGCAAACATTTTTTTATGCTGGGTTTCGTAGCCCGTGCGGAAACCTAAATGCACCGGATAGGTGAGCCGGAAAAAATGCGTATCCGCCGAAAGTTCGAAGCCTGTTGAATAGTAATTTTTTTGTCCCAACAGGGAACGGGCCGATCCCATATCGAAAAACACCGCACCTTCCACGCCCTTGATGTATAACACCGAGCTGATATTTTGGTCGGGATAGCATAAAGGCAGGCGGTAGGTGGTCCGAAGGCTGCCGATTTCATAACCTTTCAACGAAATTCCCCTGGGTTCGAGGATTTTATTGCTGTAATTCCTGATCTTGTCCGACATGTGCTGGAATCCCCCGTATATGGAAAGAGAGTGGTTTTTAGCGAATCCCGGAAAATAAAGGCGGCTGTCCGTCCACCATTGGTAGCCTAAATCCATCGATTTCAACGGGCAATGGGTGAAACCTGCCGACAGCATTTGTCCCCAGCGGGGACTGATCTCCTGTTCGGTCATGCGGGTTTGATTGCTGAATGTGGCCCCGTATTCCAGGAATTGATAATAGCGGTTCGGTAAATCGATCGCATATTGGTCCTTATTCACCTTTTGCAGGTAAATGGCTGTGTCTGTCTGGATGATGCTATAAGCCGTCCGGGGCTTGGAATCGTGAAGCCCCTCCACTTTATAGCGGAAATACGGCTGGATGTAGCGGCTGAAATTTTTTACCGAAATATTCAGGGGTAGCCGGGCTGTGACATCTGTGGACGATAGCCATGATTTTGCCGAAACATACAGCGACTCTTTGCGCTGGGTTTGCAGGTTCTGCGCTTCGGTAAGCCACAGGCGGTCGCTGTTCCGCCCGCTTTTAAATTCAACGTCGATCACAGGCCACCAGCCACTGTATGTGGCGTTGAGTGTCCAAGCCCCGTGATCGTAACCGTCTCTCCACAAATAACCTGCCATAAATGAAAGGGTGCTCAGCTTATTTTGCGAATAAACCACCGCTCCGAGATTGACTTCCCTTTGATTGAGGTCTACGGCTAAGGGGCCCCAGCTATGGAGATTCACCAGATGGGTGAATTTACGGTAACGGCGGGTGGAATAAACGGAATCGGCATTCAGGTTCAATTGCCAGTCCTCCTGCCGTTTCAGCGTGTCGGCCAACCGGAAAACCGCCATTTCCACGGGCTTCCCTTGTAAATCGGAAAGTTTGGCTTTTCCCGGTTTATATCCGTCGGAGGTGTAAAAAGAAAAATAGAGGGAATCTTGTGCCGGGCTGAAAGCCGGGAAACGCATACCGAAAGGGGCATTCAAAATGTTTTGCGCCTGGTTGCCGGATAGCCTGTACAAAGCATTGTTCCCGTTGAAAGAAGCCCTGAAAACCAGCGTGCTGTCCGTTGTGACGGTGGGATTGTCCAATTCGTAGGATACGGTGTCGTAAATAGTCCGGCGTTCGCGGGTTGCAATATCGATGGTTTCCAGATGCAGTCCGGAGGGCGTTTGTACCACTGTTGTGATTTTGCCGTCGGCATACACCGGATGGAGGAACAATTCGTCCCGATTCGCTTTGAGCCTCCAGGTTTCCTGTTTCAGGGTGGAATCGAGCAGCACGATAGAAGCCTCGTTCCGGTTGTCCACCTCCACGCATCCCCAGCCCTTGTCCACGGCAAAAGGCGAAAAGCGGTTGTTCGGGCTGCGGTAGCGGTGATACCTTTTCCGTTTCATGTCATAGGTGGTCAAGGTCATCCGTCCTCCCTGTTCCCACCGGAAATGCGGTTTATATTCCGTCCAGGCGATTTTGTTCCCGTTCAGGGCGAATTTATAATCGTCCAGCACGCCTGTGCGGGTGAGCTTTTTCTCTTTCCCGTTTTTAAGATGCACGAACGCCCCGGATTGCTGCAATCCTTTTTTATAGGCGATCAGTCCCTCCGTCCCGCTGGGAGTGGGGTAATAATAATCGGCGTAGTATTTATTCTTGGTGGCGATGGTGTCGAATCGGTCTTTCACCTGTTCGGCCTCCCGCTTCCAAATCTGTTGCAATTCAGTGAAATTGTCCAGGTAAAGCGTCCGTTTGGCATCGCAATACGTGTTTTTCAGGCGTACGCTGTCGGGATTGGTGAACAGCGACCGGAATTGCGGGGTGTTCCACAGGCTGTCCCGCCGTCCGGCCATCGTCAGTTTCAGGCTTTTGGCGAAAGGGGTAATCCCGAAGGGGCGGCGTCCCGTGCGTTCCAGGGCTTTCGCCCATATATCGTCGCCGTAATTCGCCCGGGCATTTGCGGTCATGAAATAACCCATATTATAGCGGTTGGGAACATAATCTTTGTACGATCCCAAAATGGCTTTATAAAACGAGTAGATTCCTTTTTCCACCACCTGTGCCCGCATTTCGTTGAGAAATTCCGGGGAGCGTCCGCGTCCCAGCTTGCCTACCGACGTTTCAAAGCAAACGGCATCTCCTTCCATAAACCACATAGGCACATACAGCCCCACGACGGCAATCGGGAATATTTCCCCGAAAATGTAATAAAAGCCTTTGGTCGTCCCCTGATTCACCTTGTCGATCTGCACCACGTGCCGAAATTCATGGGTACATAAATGTTCCAGCCAGCTGTCGGAAGGGTCTTGCGGAGGCATGGTATAGAGTTCGCTCTTTTTCGGAGCCCATCCCACGTTGCCGTTCGAAACGCCCCCGTCGGCATGCAGGATCATCGATATTTTTCCGGGCTTATGTTGCAGGGTGTTGGCATGGCGGTAAAGCTGTTCGTAGATGTTGGCCATCTTTTGGGCGTTCGCCTCAAAAAAATCCGGGTAGATGAGCTGGAAATTATCTGTGTTGATCTGTCTCCAGCGCAGGCTGGAACGATCTTGGCCAAAATTTACGAATTGGGCGTATCCGGTTATGACCGGAAATAGCAGCACCCAAAGCAGGAGCAGGTGTCTTTTCATACGGGCAAAATTAGTAAATTAAAGTGATAGGATTGGATTTTTGGAGGATGAAAATACTTCCGGCAGGTGTACTTTATAAGGGTTTTTAAATTGCTTCATTCCGAAAAGTTTCCGTAACTTTGCGAAAATTCAAATTATAATTCTATGGAAAGCGAAAAGGATAGGATTCTGTTGCTGCGGAAACTGCTTGAGTATCATAATTATAAATATTACATTGAAAATTCTCCGGAAATATCCGACAGGGATTTCGACGAGCTTATACACGAGCTGGAAAAGCTCGAGGCCCTGCATCCGGAGATGTACGATCCCAATTCTCCAACTTTGAGGGTGGGACAGGATATTAATCAGGAGTTTACGCAGGTGTTCCACAAATATCCGATGCTTTCTTTAGGAAATACATACAGCGAGCAGGAGCTGCGGGATTTCGACCAGCGGGTGAGGAAGGTGACGGGCGACGGGGTGCAGTATGTTTGTGAGCTGAAATACGACGGCACTTCCATTAGCCTTACTTATGTGGATGGGGCGCTGACGCAGGCGGTGACGCGGGGCGACGGGGTGAAGGGTGACGATGTGACCGCTAATGTGCGGACTATCCGGACGATCCCGTTGCAGTTGCGTGGGGATTACTTGCCTGAATTTGAGATTCGGGGCGAAATATTGATGCCTTTTTCCGTTTTCAATCGCCTGAATCAGGAAAAGGCGGAGGCGGGAGAGCCGCTTTTTGCCAATCCCCGGAATGCCGCCGCCGGAACGCTGAAATTGCAAAATTCCGCACAGGTGGCCAAACGGCATCTGGATTGCTTTCTTTATTACATTCCCGGTGATGAAACCCCGGCAGATACTCACTACGGTAACCTGATGAAGGCGAAAGAGTGGGGATTTCACATGCCTCCTTATATCGGATTGTGTGATTCTATGGACGAGGTGTGGGAATTTATCGAAAAATGGGATAAGGGACGGGCGGACCTCCCTGTGCCGATCGACGGTATCGTGGTGAAGGTGAATAGCATAGAACAGCAGCATTTGCTGGGCTACACGGCGAAATCTCCCCGCTGGGCGATTGCTTATAAATTTAAGGCGGAGCGGGTGGAAACCCCTTTGATGAGCGTGGTTTACCAGGTGGGGCGCACCGGGGCGGTGACGCCCGTGGCGAATTTAGAGCCGGTACATATTGCGGGAACTACCGTGAAACGGGCTTCCCTTCACAATGCCGATATTATTGCAGAGCTCGATTTGCATGAGCATGATGTGGTGTATGTGGAGAAAGGGGGAGAGATTATCCCGAAAATCGTGGGCGTGGATGCCTCCCGCCGTCAGCCGGGAGCGAATCCGGTGCATTTTATCACTCATTGCCCGGAATGTGGCACGGAGCTGGTGAGGATCGAGGGGGAAGCGAACCATTATTGTCCGAACGAGGAACATTGTCCGCCCCAGATTGCCGGAAAGATCGAGCATTTTGTGAGCCGCCGGGCGATGAATATAGAGGGGATGGGCGAGGAAACGATCGATCTTTTGCTGAGCAAGCGGATTATCCGGGATGTTGCGGATATTTATCTGCTGCCGGGACAGAGGGAGAGCCTGATCGGGCTGGAAAAGATTGTTTATCCGGAGAGTTTCGAGATGACCAGTATCCCGCTGGCTAAGGTGATTTATGGTTTCGAGATCGGGATGAAGAACATTTCTGCCCGCGTTGCGGAAGCGATTGCGGGGTATTACAATAGCCTGGATGCTTATTCGAAAGCAACGAAAGAGGAGTTGCAGGGGCTGGTGGGCGATGCCTCTGCGGTGAACCGGGTGCTGGAGTATTTCCGCGCCCCGTTCAACGAGACGCTCGACCGCCTGAAAGAGGCCGGGGAGGTGGAGAATATTCCTTTGGATTATGTGGTGTATGCCCTGAATATTCCGGGGATCGACTGGCATAAGGCTGATTTGCTGGCCGCCCGCTTCGATTATATTTATGAGTTGTCGGTGGCCACTCCGGCGGAAATCGTGTCGCTTACCGAAGGAATCAGCGAAACGGAAGCGGAAGCCGTAGCTGCTTTTTTCCGGAAAAACGAAAAGTTGGTACGGAAGCTCAATACCCTGAATGTGTACCGTATGCAGGAGAAATCCGTAGATAACCTGATTGCCGGGATTGAAAAGTCGAAATCCGCCGGATTTCCTGCTTTCCTGAATGCTTTGGGAATCCGCTATATCGGTGAAACGGCTTCCCGCAACCTGGCTAAGAGTTTCCGCTCGATGCAAAGCCTGATGGAGGCGGATTACGAGCAACTGAAGGAGGTGGAGGACATCGGCGAGCAGATGGCGAACAGCATCCTGAAATATTTCGGGAAAGAAGAAAACCGGGTGTTGGTGAAACGTCTGCTGGAATATGGCGTAGAAGCAGAAATGAGGGAGAAGGAAGGCGAGAGCGACAGGCTGGCGGGACAGACCTTTGTGATTACGGGAACGCTTTCCCGTCCCAGGGAGTTTTTTAAAGAACAGATTCTGGCGGCTGGTGGAAAGGTGAGCGATTCCGTGTCGGCGAAGACTTCTTGTTTGCTGGCCGGGGAAAATGCGGGGAGCAAACTGAAAAAGGCCGAGAAACTGGGAACTAAAATTATTTCGGAAGAAGAGTTTAATCAGCTATTACAATAATTTTTATTTCTCGATTGAAAATATTATCTTTATCTGATGGAATAAGCCTGAGAAAAAAAAGTTAAGGGGCTTATTATAAAACGACTATGAGCCGAAGCGGGAGGATTTTATCCCCCAGGGGCTTTAATGAATGATATTATGGGGAAGAACGAAACCAAAAAACTGAAACAGATTATGACCCTTGCGGGGGAGGAAGCGAGGCGGTTGGGAAATGCAAAAATCTATCCGGAGCATTTGTTTTTGGGGATGTTACGTTTGAGTGATGCCAGGGCCATCGATGTTCTGATTTCACTGGGACTGGATTTTTATGAAGTGAAGGACAAAATAGAGCAGAAATTGAGCCGGAAGCATGAGAAAAGTGAAGACATTCCGGAAGAGCTCGATTTTACATTGGCTGCGAACAGCATATTGAAAAGGGTGATGGAAGAAGCGTGGAAATTAGGGGATGAAGAGGCCGAATCGGAGCACCTGATGCTGGCGATTTTGAGGAATCAGGCCGGATTTGTAACGAAATTGTTCAATTCGATGGGGATTGATTACGATAAGTTCAAAGAGCAATTGCTGAAAGAGAAAACCCGGATGCAATCCGACTACCGGGAGGAATCGGACGACGATGAGGAAGGAGGGGAAGACGATCCCGCTTTTAACCCTTACCGTCAGGGGAGCGGCGCGGCAAGATCGGACACTCCGGTGCTGGATAATTTCGGGATCGATATAACGAAGGCGGCGGAAGAAGGGACGCTCGACCCGATTGTGGGACGTGACCGGGAAATTGAACGCCTGGCGCAGATTTTGAGTCGGCGGAAGAAAAACAATCCGGTGCTGATCGGAGAGCCGGGGGTGGGAAAATCTGCCATTGCCGAAGGACTGGCTATCCGCATCATGGAGAAAAAAGTGTCGCGGGTGCTGTTCGATAAGCGGGTGGTGGCTCTCGATATTGCTTCGATCGTTGCCGGAACGAAGTACCGGGGACAGTTCGAGGAAAGAATGAAAGCCATCTTGAACGAGCTGGCTAAAAATAAAAATATAATCCTGTTTATCGATGAAATCCACACCATCGTGGGTGCGGGTGGTTCGGGCGGCAGCCTGGACGCTGCCAATATGCTGAAACCCGCCTTGTCGAGGGGGGAAATCCAGTGCATCGGGGCGACGACGCTCGACGAGTATCGGCAGAACATCGAGAAAGACGGGGCGTTGGAACGCCGTTTCCAGAAAGTGCTGGTAGAGCCTACCTCTTTCGACGAAACGGTGGAGATTCTCAACAATATTAAATCGCGCTACGAAGACCACCACAATGTGAAGTATACCGATGCCGCTATAAAGGCGTGCGTGAAACTGACCACCCGTTACATTTCGGATCGTTCGCTGCCCGATAAGGCTATCGATGCGCTGGACGAAGCAGGATCGCGGGTACATATTGCTAATATCAGCGTACCGCCGATTATCGAAGAGCTGGAAACCTCTATCGAGGCGATTAAAGAGAAGAAGAAAGAGGCGGTGAAACAGCAGAACTTCGAAGTGGCCGCCGCTTTCCGCGATGAGGAACGGCAGTTGCTTTCTTCATTGGAACAGGAGAAAGAGAAATGGCAGAAAGAATTGCAGGAAAACCGGATCGTTGTGGACGAGGAGCATGTGGCCGAGGTGGTGGCTATGATGACGGGCGTTCCCGTGAAACGAATTGCCAAAACCGAAGGCATGAAGCTGTTGCAAATGCACGACGAGCTGGCCGACAGCGTGATCGGGCAGCAGGAAGCTATTGAAAAGATCGTGAAGTCGATCCACCGGAACAGGGCAGGATTGAAGGACCCTAACCGTCCGATCGGCTCGTTTATATTCTTAGGGCCTACCGGAGTGGGAAAAACCCAGCTGGCGAAAGTGCTGGCGCAATACCTGTTCGATTCGCCCGATGCGCTGATCCGCATTGATATGAGCGAATATATGGAGAAATTCGCCGTATCCCGTTTGGTGGGAGCGCCTCCCGGATATGTGGGGTATGAAGAAGGCGGGCAATTGACCGAGAAAATACGGCGTAAACCCTACTCGGTGGTGTTGTTGGACGAGATCGAAAAAGCCCATCCGGATGTGTTCAATATCCTGTTGCAATTGCTTGACGACGGGCAACTGACCGATAGCCTGGGACGTAAGGTCGATTTTAAGAATACGATCGTTATCATGACCTCGAATATCGGTAGCCGCCAGTTGAAAGATTTCGGGCGGGGAATCGGTTTCGGCTCTTCCGACCGTAGCCAGGATGGCGATTACGCCAAAGGAGTGGTGCAGAAAGCCCTGAAAAGTGCATTTTCACCTGAATTTCTGAACCGTATCGACGATGTGATTATTTTCAATTCGCTGTCGAAAGACGATATTCACAAGATTATCGATATAGAATTGAAAGGTTTGTTCAAGCGGATTGCAGACCTGGGTTATTCGGTGGAAGTGTCGGACGCTGCCAAAGAATTTCTGACAGAAAAAGGTTTCGACCCGCAATACGGCGCACGCCCCCTGAAACGTGCCATCCAAAAATATTTGGAGGACGAGTTGGCCGAAGTGATTATCAAAGGCACGGTTCCGGAAGGAGGAACGCTGAAAGTGGATTGCGACAAAGAAAACGACAAACTTTCCGTAGTGGGGTGATGCCTGCCGGGGTCGGGGGGAATCTCCTGACGGATTTAATTCTTTGGAAAGGGGCTGTCTATATGGCAGCCCCTTTTTCTATGTTTTTTAATCAGTCTCTATCCGGGCTGTTTTTACGTGTTCAATCCTCTGACATTTGAAAAACTTATGATGGAGCCCTTTTATTTTACCTGGGGGGTAAAATCCCGTTATGGGTGTTTAATTGGCTGATTACCTTTTGGAATAGCTGCCAGGAATTTTCATTTTGAATCGGCGAGCCGACAAAAGCAACCTGATTGTTTTTATCCAATAAGAATGTATGCAATAAAGTGCTGGTCGGCAGGTGGTTTTCTATTTTAAAATCACCTTTTGGATTTATAAATGCGGGAAAATGCATGTCATAAAAATTGAAAGTTTCCTGTATTTCAGGATTGGGGCCACTTTTTAAAATGATAATTAATTCTGCATCCGATTGTTCCAGTTTTTCTGTAAAATTTTTCCATAAGGCAAAGCTTTGCAGCGTGCAAGGGGTACAATCAGCCGAATCTATATAGGCGATAATTTTATAACTTTTCGGACAGGCATAATCCTTAAAGTCGGGTGATTCGTCGGATATGTTTTTCAATTCATCCGGAAAGGTGATCGTTTGTCCGTAGAATGATTTTAATTCCTCCGCAATTTTTTCATTGGGGGTATTCTTCTTACAAGAGACGATCAGGGTAAGAACAATGAGGATGAGGAATTTGTTCATATTTGTTTTGATTGAGGAAGGGTGTAGCAGAACACTTGTTCCAATCCGTCTTTTCCGTAGATTTTGCCGGAACAGGGATCAATCGAAATTTGTAATACCGGCTCGGAAAGCGATAATGTATATTGGGGTACTCCTTCCCAGTTAAATACATGAACCGTATTGCTGGAATAGTCATTTTCGTAAATGGGTTTATTTACGAATAGAGCATAAATATACTTGTCGTCCGTACACACGTCTGTGTAGAATAGATAGAAATCTTTCATTTCATTTTTCAGGTAGGAAATATCGGGTGTATTTTCAATCCTGAATCCTTGCCATGTTCCACTTTCAATATCTAAAATACCGATTTGCCCCAAATGCCTCATGGCCGTTACGAGTTTACTTTTATCCGGTTTTATCCGTGCCTGTAAATTATAAAATATGGTTGGGTCGATTTTATACTGGCTGTTTATCGGCTTCTTGAATTGTTGAAATGTTTTTATTTCATGACGAATATCACCGTCGTATAGGATATATCTCTCAGGAAGGTAAGTTTTATCTTCATCGTATAATTTTTCACATTGCAGACGGGTCAGGATTTGACCGCTATCCAATACGAAAATGAGGGAAAAACCATGAGGAGAAACTTTGTTCCCTTCTAATTTTAATACCGTATCGCATACCTCTTTACCTTGTTGAAGAGAAGCGGTGAGGTTTAATCGTCGGTGTGAATATACTCCGTCGTTTATCCATAGCCTGATACCGTCTTCTTCCTTTGCGTATTGCTCTGTGTGAGTGAAACCGATGTATTCTCCCGGTCCCCGGCCTTGCGGACATAGTTTCCCAAGCAGCTTGCCACTATTTGTTCCGAATACATATAGATAGTGTTCGGGATAAGCGGATGAAGCGAATGAAAGTAAAGTGTCATAAACAGACATATACCCTGCGTATACGCTGTCCAGATGGAGTTCTTGTCCTTGCAGGGGGATTGGGTTGTTGAAACATACGGTGGTGATCTTTCCATTGAAATAATCACTATCGTTGTCTTTACATCCACCCAGGCAGGAACTTAAAACTCCTAACAGACAAAAATATTTGAGTGTAGTTTTGAGTATCATGTTTTAATACATACATTTATAAGACGTGGGGGTGGAATGACCTTCAAACTTGCCTTGTTTATCCTTTCCACATTTATACATGGTGGAGCTGGTGGTTTCACTGTTACAGATGGTGTATTTGGAAGCCGCACTTAAATCTTCGATTACATCTTTATCCATGTAGCAGGAACGTGTTTTTGTCGGATCTTCGGTGTCTGTCAGCACTTCAATATTGGCCAATATCATATTGGCTTTTGAAGAGGAAATATTTTGACTCATGAATAAGATCGCTGTCACGACAAAGGTGAGAAGAATGAATGTTTTTTTCATAATAGTAGTTGTGGTATAATTGAAAAATAACGAATCGATGGTATTTGCCAGTATTATTTTTTACAGGTGTAAGTGGGGATTGTATAGGGGGAATACCTTATGCTACCTCGTTTATCGCTCCCACATTTGTAGACCATAGAACTTGTCGTTTGGCCATTGCAGATCGTATAACTTGCTGCTGAGCCGGCATCACTCGCGATGTCCTTGTCCATATAGCAGGATTGTATATCAACCCCTTCTTCTTCACCGACCAATACTTCGATGTTTTTTAAAATAATATTTTCTTTGCTGAAACCGATGTTGTTATTGGCATAGACAAAGGTTCCGATTGTTCCAATGAATACGATTAAAAATTTTTTCATGACATAATTTTTTGTTATAAAATATTGTTCGGCAAATGTATCGTATTTTGTTTAATGTTTATGAAATTTATAATATTTATTTTATGTATGATTTATTTTTGTTAAAATATGTTTGTATTGATGATTGTGTGATTTTATCATGTTTTCTGATGATATGGAAACACACCCGTCTGGATAGGGGAGATTAGGGTTTATTTATGGAATAAACTTTTATAGTTATGCAGTAGCCTGCTAACTAAATGGGATGAAGATGTTTTGATTCAAAGCTACCTATATGGGATAGGCTTTGTATTTTTGTTTTTAATACCGGGAGAGGTCTTTAATTTCCCGGTAGTATGCTTCTACGCCTATTTCTTTGATCCGTTTGTTTATATCCACATGCCTTTTATATAAATGTTCGTCGAAACCTGTGTGCGTGCAGGGAAAATCTTTGCATTGGAAGCAAAAGTCCACCTTTTTTTCTTCACTGCACGCCCGCACGTTGCAGTTGGTGAATAGCTTGCATTTTTCAGCTCTGCAACCGTTGCAATGAGCCGTTGACAAGTGGTTGAGAACTTCTTTGAATTCGGGATATTTCCCGAAGACGGGCTCATGGAGCAGCTCTACGAAGCGGGTGGCATATACATCGAAATTACCTAATGCTTGTTGAAGCCGGTTGCTATATTTACGAATGTCCCCGTCTGTGAAAGCGAAACATCTGCCGCAGTGTAAACCGCAGGGAGCGAGCCTCTGTTTTATAAACTCTTGATTATTTTCTGTCATCCTTAATGTTATTGCGGTTTGCCGGATTTCCCGGCAAATATTTATTCTATCCACTCTTCAAAACCTATGATTCCCGGTGGAATTTCCTGCCGCCAGTCTTTTCCGTAAGTTTTGTCTAAATATTTAAAAGTTTCCCGATTATACCGGATTAAAACTTCGCGCGGAATATTTAAATGCTGTTCCTTGTTATTTATCAGTTGTGGGTTGTAGGTGGAGAAGCCCACCTGGTATTTGTTGTAAAACGCCTGAAAAGCTGTATGCTTATCATCTTCCGTACAGGCGTATAGATGCGGATGTCCTTTCCTGATTTCCTTTCTGGCCTGTTTCACGGAGACCTTTTTTTTATCGTAGTATAAAGGCAGGACGAAAGTTAAGTTGTCGATGGATCCGTCGGTGAGGCGGACAACCGTGTCACGGCTTTCGAATCCGATAAAAGAAACGGTGATGTGGTATTTCCCTTTTTTCAGGCGGTCTATTTTGAAATTTCCCAGGGAATCTGTCAGGAATCCGGTTTCAGGCTTTTCTTTTATTTGTATGTAGGCATTTATCAAAGGAGCCACAGAACTCCATTCGCTTCCCGAAACCTTGCCTTTGATGTGGAAGTTTTTTTCCTGTGCTGAAACCAATGTATACAGGAAACATAGAATTGAAATAAAAAGCAATCTGTTTATCATGTGCTGTATCCTATTGATTTTAAATAGGAGGTAAACAAAAATACAAGTTTAAAGCAGATATTCGCTGTTTTTGTTTATAATTTTCGAGTGGCGGAGCAACCGGAGGGAGAGAAGATTGTTTTCCGGCATGCCGTGTTTTCCCGCAATCGGGATTACAGGCTGAAAAAGCAGTCCGGCAGGAAGAATCTTTTTCTTGTGCCGGACTGTTTTTAGGATAAATGTCTTTATGTAGCCGGATGTTATTCTTCCGGGCAGATGTCGATTTGCTTTTCGATGATCTGGTCGAGGGAGATAAACGATTCGGTTTTGGCAATGCCGGGAATGTTTTGTAGGGTATTGATTAGAATATCCATCAGATGCTGGTGGCTATTGCAACGAATTTTCAGAAAAAAGGAGTAATGTCCGGTGATGAAATGGCATTCGATCACTTCCGGTATTTTCTCGATTTCTTTTACCACCGATTTGTATTGGTGGGCGTTGTCGAGCACCACTCCGATAAAGGCGCATATTTTGAAACCCAAAGCTCTGGGTTTAACGATAAAGCAAGAGCCTTCGATGATTCCGGCATCTTCCATTTTTTTCACCCGCTGATGGATAGCCGCTCCTGAAATTCCACATTCTCTGGCAATTTCCAAAAATGGAACTCTGGCATTTTTTACCAGATAGGAAAGAATCTTTTTATCTATATCGTCGATTTGGTATTTCATGGTTTATGGATTTTGAAGACCTTCCGGAAATCCTGGGCTGCGGATGCAGGATGAAATTCCGGGGGATCGGGAGTTTCCGGATTGTGTTCGAGTTTATGTTATACAGGTTTTTTGATTATCTGAAATTCAGAATGCTATACAATTGTTTCCGTTGTTTGTAATATCTTTTTCCTTCCTCGTTCGTGATGTGTTTAAGCACGTCGTCGATCAGGGTGGTGAATATGGTGGCAAATGTGAAGCCTTCCGGCGGATAAATCTGGGGATCGTGAATGTCGTTCAGCTTTGCAATATACATCCGGGCGATCATTTCGCTGGAAATATCTTTTTTATAGATGCCTTGTTCCATCCCTTTTTCAATGTTGATCTTGATTTTTTCATAGATGAAATTGGAACGCTCTTCCTGATGGGGAATGAAGATGTCCGGGAAATCTTTGGATAGCATGATGGTGACGGAAGGACTGACATAGAAAAAACGGTTGTTGATTTCATTGCTGATAATCAACATAATATCTATTGCGTTCCAACCGTTGAAGTCATATTCTTCGAATATCTCCGCAAAACAGTTCCGCTCATGTTCCAATATGGCTTTAACAATATCCCTCCGGTCGCTGAAATTTTCCTTTAGTTCCTCCAGCGTCACCCCTACGGTTTTTAAATGTTCCTCGTTGAAATCGTTGATTCCATATTTGGATATGTAAGTACGTAGTTTCTCCGCCAATAAATATCTCTTCTCCGTCATCGTGTGCGTAAATTCGTTTTATGCTGTAAAGATAGTAAACAAAAAGCGATAGAAAGAATTTCTTCTTGCAAATTATTATTATCGTCCTTGTTTTTTCTTTAACGCTATTACTTTATTTGTTGGAAAGCTTTCAGTTTGAATTTTTGTTTTGCAGATTGAAAATGATAACTTTGCAGCGTTCATAATCGGGATCTATGAGAAATTTGATTTTTATGTGTCTGCTGCTGTTGGGTAGCGTGACGAATGCTGCCGAAAATAAAACAAAATTGGTAGTGGGGATTACTGTGAGTAATTTTTATCCGGAATGGCTGGATGTGTACCAGAGGGAACTGACTTCCGGAGGGTTGCGCAGGATTATGCAGGGAAGTGTGAAATTGAAGGCAGACTACGATTATCTGTTTTCGCAATCGGGTACCGACCAGGCTACGATTTATACGGGCTTGCTGCCTTCGGAGCATGGTGTGGTGATGCACGATTGGTACGACCGTTTGAGGGGACGCCGGCAGGGGAATGTGGCTTCCGAGCAATATATGGCGATAGGCGAGGATAAGGAAACCGGTGGATTGAGCCCGGAGTGGATGCAGGCATTGACCCTGGGGTGTGTGATGAAGATGCACAATGCTTTTGCCAAAGTATATAGCCTTTCTATGAACGGAGAAGAAGCGGTGTTGAGTGGAGGGAATTGTGCCGATATGGCGTTGTGGTTCAGCGAAGATAACGGAAAATGGGTGTCCTCCAAATATTATGCCGATTCGCTTTACGGATGGATCAGGGAGTATAATTCTAAAATCGAAAGTGATTTCTATATTCGCCGGGGCTGGATGCCTTTGGGCGAGGAGACGGCAAATGCTATGGCTTTGCGTTTGAAAAACAAGGTGGGCATTGGAAGCAGTTTTTTCTACGATATTAATCAAACTAAAAAGAAATTCGATACTTACCGGGTGTTGAAGGCGACACCTTACGCTAATTCTATCGTGGCGGATATGGCGGAACGGCTGGTCAGGGAGGAGAAGCTGGGGGTGGATAACGATGCCGACCTGCTGTCGGTGAGTTTTTCATGCCTGGATTATATGAATCGTGATTTTGCGGTATACGCTCCTGAATTTAAGGATGTGGTGATCCGTCTGGACCGGGATATAGAGAGGTTGTTGGCGGTGCTCGACAGCCAGGTGGGACGTGAAAATTATACGGTATTCCTTACTTTTTCGGAAACACGGGAGATTTTGCCGGAGGAATTGGATAAAATGAATATCGGTTCCGGCTATTTCAGCATTTTTAAAGCGGTGGCCTTGTTGAAATCTTACCTGAATCTGGTATACGGGGAGGGGGATTGGATTCAGGATTACGATGCCGGGCAGATTTACCTGAACCGTACGCTGATCGAAAAGAATAAAATTGCGTTGAAAGATATTCAGGATAAGGTGGCCGATTTTATGATCGAGTTTGAGGGGGTGGCGCGCGTGATGACGGGCTATTCTTTGACACATAACACGTTGTCGTCCGGAGTGGAAGCCTTGTTCCAAAATTCCTATTCCCCGAAGAGGAACGGGGATGTGTTGTTTTGCCTGCTGCCTACCTGGCTGCCTGAATTGAAGGATGCCGAGGATAATTATGCGCGTTATAGCAAACGGAATAAAGTGCCTTTGTTTTTTTATGGGGCGGGCGTGACCTCTGCTCTCCGGCCTGAGTGTAAGATGATCGACGTGTTGCCCACTCTGTGCCGGATTTTAGATATACCCGTGCCTTATACGGCAAAGGGAGAAAATGTGCTGAAATAAATATTCGGAATATTGAAATAAGGATTCGGAAAGCCGGGCGGAATATCCGTCCGGCTATTTTTGTGAAAATACGGGCAGTTTAAATTTTATTCGCGTGAAATGTCCCTATCCGTATGCTGGGGAAGGACATTTTTATCGGTTACCGGAAAACAATTGATAACGGGCGGTGGTGGCGGGGTGGGTCTGAATGCCAGAGTTTCCATAAGCGTAAGGATGTCTTCGCGGAGGTATTGGATAACCGGAGCGAGGGAATCTTTATCGGGGTGCTGGTTGAAATAGAGCGCACCGCGCAGGAAATGGCGGGTGGAATCGGTAATGAAAAACTGGGTGGACGAGGCCGTGTTGCCTTCGATGAAGTAGACCAGTCCGAAGATATTGTCCCGGCGGAAAAGTTTTTCATCGATCGATTCTGCCTTGATGGTGTGGGTATAGGCCAGCTGGTGGCAATCCTGTATATAACTTTGCAGGGAAGTGTCCGTCGTGATTGTTTTATAAGAAAGGTGTATTTTGGCGTTATAGGCCGGATATACCAGGTTAATCCAATAGGGCTCTGCATATTTATCGCTGTCGATTTCTACGGTAGCGTTTACCGCTTTTTCAAACCGATAGGGAAAATCACTACTGGAAAGCTGGTACGCTTTTTTGGGAAAATCAATCCGGTAGTACCCATAGGGTTTGGGGGTGTATTTTTCGTTGCATCCTATTGCGGTCAACAGGAAGAACGATATAGATAGATAGATAGATAGATAGATGTTTTACACGCATATTCGTACTGATTTCTGTGCTTCGGATTGTGTGAGCCGTCCGATCGTTTCCGGATTCCGGGAACGGGCGGTGCTTAAAAAATTTAAGGGCGGGTTTATCCGATTTTCTCGTATTTAATTTTTTTGATTCTCCGGTTGTCCACCTCCAGAATGGTGAATTTATGCTTGTGATAAACGATCACGTCGTTTTTTCGGGGTAATTCGCCTTTGATTTCCAGAATCAGCCCGGCAAGGGTGTCGGCTTCCCCTTCTATGTCTTTGAAGCTGTCCTGATCGGCATCTACGATCTTAATGAAATCGTTCAGCAGGGTGGATGCTTCGAAAATATAGGTGTTGGCGTGGATTTTAATGTACGTTTCTTCTTTTTCGTCGTATTCGTCATTGATTTCTCCGACGATTTCTTCCAGAATGTCTTCCATGGTGACAATGCCGGATGTGCCGCCATATTCATCGACCACGATAGCCAGATGCACTTTCTTGCTTTGGAACTCTTCAAGCAGGTCGTTGATCTTTTTGGTTTCGGGCACGAAATAAGCCGGACGAAGCAGCGACTGCCAGGAGAAATTGTCTTTTTCTTTCAGGTGTGCCAGCAGGTCTTTCACATAGAGCACGCCTTCTATGGTGTCGAGGTTTTCATGGTACACCGGAAGGCGGGAATAGCCGTGTTCGATCACGATGTCTTTCACATGCTCGAAACTGTCTTTGATGTCGAGGGCAATCACGTTGATGCGGGGACGGATGATGTCGATGGCCGATATGTTGCTGAAACGGACAATCCCTTCCAGAATTTCTTTCTCGTCGTTAATATCCGAGTCCTGCGTCAGTTCCAGCGCTTTGGATAGCTGGTCGATCGACAGGCCGTCTTTTTTCGCCATGCGTTTACTGATGATCGAAGTAGACCGGATCAATAACATGGACAGGGGACGGAACAAATAGGTTAGAAAGGTCAGCGGCCCGGCCATGAAAATCGCCATTTTCATCTGCGAGCGGTTGGCATATAATTTAGGTATGATTTCCCCGAACAACAAGATCACAAAGGTAACCAATACGACTTGTATGATAAAGCTGAGTAGCGGATTGTTGGAAAAATCAAACAAAGAGTTTACTAAATAGGTCGAGATAATAACGATAGCGACATTCACAAAATTGTTGGTTATCAGTATCGTTGATAAAAGGAGGTTAGGCTTTTTGTGCAGGTTGTACGCCTTGTCATAGCCTTTTTCTTTCAGTTTTTCAAGGTCGCCCGGAGTGAGCGAGAAGTATGCGACTTCCGAACCGGAAACCAAAGCAGAACACAAAAGTAGTAGTAGTAAAATGACGATGAATATTGCATCAACAAAAGTAAAGGTGCCGAGCGGTAAAGTTTGCGCCGCCGAATAGACATCAGTTTCCAAAATATATCATATTAGTTACACAATCGGGTTGTTGTTCTTTTGCCGGGCCGTTTTACCCGGCAAAAGAACATTAAAACGGCAGGTCGTCGCTGTCGTCGGGCATACTGGGAGCCGGAGCGGCGGAGGAGCCTGCTGGCGAAGCCGGGGCGTTATAACCTCTGGAAGGTGCGCTTCCGCCATCGCCGTTATCTTGTTTGAACGACAGCATTTGCATGTTGTCCGCCCATATTTCCGTGGTATATCTTTTTGCGCCATTCTGGTCGTCCCAGGAACGGGTGCGGATACGTCCTTCTATGTAAAGGCGCATTCCTTTGTGCACATATTTTTCAACGATTTCCGCCAATCCTCTCCACAGCACGATGTTGTGCCATTCGGTTTGATCAACCCGCTCGCCGTTCTTGTTTTTATAGCTTTCCGTGGTGGCCAGCCGGAGATTCGCCACAGCCGTTCCTCCCTCTAAGTATCTGACATCCGGATCTGCTCCTACATTACCAATCAAAATGACTTTATTTACCATATTCCTTGTTTTTAAATTTCACACAAGTTACGAAAAAAGCAGAAAAACGGAATAATTTCCCCACTAAATTTTATCTGTTGGCGAAATTACAGAAAAAATCCTGAAAGAGAAAAAAATGACAAAAATCATCGCGTTTTTTTTATTCTTAACGGAAAAGCTTTATATTTGCAGACTGAAAAACGAAGAAATTGAAATAAATTATTGAATATTAAATATTTAAAAAAATGACAAAAGCGGATATTGTTAACGAAATTTCGAGAACGACCGGGATTGAAAAGGTAGCAGTTCAGGCTACTGTAGAGGCTTTTATGGAGTCAATTAAAAATTCCGTTGTTGAGGGTAAAAACGTGTATTTAAGAGGTTTCGGTAGTTTTGTTGTGAAAAAAAGAGCTGAAAAAACTGCTCGGAATATTTCAAAGAATGTAACTATCAAGATTCCAGAACATTTTATTCCTTCATTCAAGCCTTCAAAAAGTTTTGTTATTGAGGTAAAGGGTAATGTAAAAAAATAAGAAAGGAGGAATTTATGCCAAGCGGAAAGAAAAGAAAAAGACATAAGATGGCTACCCACAAACGTAAAAAAAGACTGAGAAAGAATCGTCATAAGAAGAAATAACTTTCTTAAAGTTTGTGAGTAAAAGAATAAACCTAAAGGCAGTAAAGCCTTTAGGTTTATTAGTTAGATAAAGCAAATACATTAAATAATAACGTAGTGAATAGCGAATTAGTAATTGACGTAAAGGCAGAGGAGATCGTGATCGCTTTGTTGCGGGAGAAAAAACTGGTGGAACTGACGAAAGAAAAAACCAGTATGCAATTTGCGGTGGGGGATATTTATCTGGGTAAGGTGAAAAAAATCATGCCCGGTTTAAATGCTGCTTTTGTTAATGTAGGGTATGAAAAAGATGCGTTTTTGCATTATTTGGATTTAAGCCCGCAATTCCATTCTCTGGATAGTTACATCAAACAATGTATTGCTCGCAGGGGCATGCCGGTTTCCAAACTGAAACTGGAGCCTGAAATTAATAAGGTGGGGAAGATCGCCGATATTCTGACTGTGGGCCAGTGGGTTGCGGTGCAGGTGGCGAAAGAACCGATTTCAACCAAAGGGCCGCGCCTGACCTCGGAATTGAGCATTGCAGGGCGTAACCTGGTGTTGATGCCTTTTTCCGAAAAGGTGTCCGTTTCCCAAAAGATCAAATCGGTCGATGAACGGAAACGGCTGAAACGGGTGATCGAAAGTATCCGCCCGAAAAATTATGGAGTGATCGTACGTACGGTGGCGGAAGGCAAGACTGCTGCCGCTTTCGATAGTGAACTGAAAGAGCTGGTGGAACGTTTTGAAACGGCGTTCAAACACATCCGCGACATCGAGCCGCCGAAGCTTATTTTGGGCGAGATCGACCGCACGAGTGCTATCCTCCGCGATATTCTGAATCCTTCGTTCGAGAATATCTATGTGAACGATATTACGCTGAGCAAGGAGATCAAACATTTCCTTTCTACCATTGCGCCTGAAAAACAGGACATTGTAAAATATGTTTCTCCGGAAATTCCTATTTTAGATCATTTCGGGGTCGATAAGCAAATCAAATCATCGTTAGGAAAGACTGTTTCCTTTAAGAACGGAGCTTACCTGATTATCGAGCACACGGAGGCTTTCCATGTGATCGACGTGAACAGCGGTAACCGTACGAAGCTGGGCGACGATCAGGAAACCAATGCCCTGGAAGTGAATCTGGCTGCTGCCGAGGAGGTGGCCAGACAGTTGCAGCTCAGGGATATGGGGGGGATTATTGTGATCGACTTTATCGATATGCAGTTGGCCGAAAACCGCCAGAAACTGTTCGAGAAGATGAAGGCGTGCATGGAGATCGACCGTGCCAAACACACCATCCTGCCGTTGAGTAAATTCGGCCTGATGCAGATCACCCGGCAGCGGGTGCGTCCGGCGATGACGGTGGAAACAACGGAAACCTGTCCGGTATGCCACGGGACAGGAAAGGCGGAAGCGGCGATCCTGGTGATCGATAAGATCGAGGAAGAACTGGAATACTGGGCACGCGAGAAAAAACAAAAGACGATGGTGCTGAAAGTGCATCCGTTCGTCGGGGCTTATCTGAAAAAGGGATTGATTTCCCTGCGCCGGAAATGGGCGTTCCGTTATAATGTATCTTTGCGGGTGGTGGATGTGCCTTCCTATTACATTTACGAGTATCATTTTTATAACCGTTATAACCGGGAATTAGCCGAGAAATAAAAACGGTTTGCCTGAATTTTTTTGTTGGCCGGGGTGGTGGATTACTGCTCTGGCTTTATATTTTTTGGGGGTAAATGTTTTTTTCGGGGTTGTAGAGGTTTCTGTAAGACCATTAATTATATGTTAATTTCTTTACATCTTCCCCGGCGAAAGGGAATTAATAATATTTTTGTGTATTAGTTGTTAGAATATTAATTCATTTATTATTTATGAGAAAAAAAGGAATAGCTTTTTTATTGACGTTCATTTTGGGAGTGCTTACCCTGTCGGCACAGGTTTCAAACCCCGCCCGGTGGTCGTATTCACAGAAAGACCTGGGTAATCATGAATATGAACTGACTTTAAAAGCGACATTACAGCCGGGATGGCATGTTTATTCAATGTATACTCCGGCGGGAGGCCCGATGGCGACAACCCTGTCGTTTACCGACGAGGGGAAAGGGGTAGAATTGTTGGGAAAGGCCGTGGAGAACGAGCCTCACAAGGCTTTCGACGAGGTGTTCGGAGTGGATGTCTGGTCGTTTGAAACAGAATATATTATCAAGCAGAAGGTGAAAGTGACCGATGCTGCCACCACAGCCGTGAAGGGGCATTTGGAATATCAGGTGTGCCAGGAGGGGCAGTGTGTGATGTTTGAAGAAGATTTCGAAATACCTGTGGGACAGGCTTCTCAGGCAAAAACAGAGGTGAAGGAGGAAGTTTCAGCTGTTTCCGGAGCGGAAAATGCTACGAAGGACGAATCCTTGTGGCTGTTTTTCTGGGCGGCTTTTCTGGCGGGGCTTGCCGCCGTGGTGATGCCTTGTGTGTTCCCGATGATCCCGATGACGGTGTCGTTCTTTATGCACGGCGATGCCAATAAGGCGAAAGCAAAGGCGAAGGCTCTGTTCTTTTCTTTATCGATCATTGCCATTTACACCGCTTTAGGGCTGGTTATTTCCGTGTTGTTAGGGCCTGATTTTATCAACTGGCTGAGTACGAACTGGATTCCGAATCTGTTTTTCTTTGTTATTTTTATGGTTTTTGCGGCTTCGTTTTTCGGAGCGTTCGAAATTGTGCTGCCTTCGTGGCTGGTGAATAAATCCGATAAGCAGGCTGACCGGGGCGGTTATGTGGGGGCTTTCTTTATGGCCTTTACGCTGGTGCTGGTGTCGTTCTCCTGCACTGCGCCTATCGTAGGTACGCTGCTGGTGGAAGCTGCGCGGGGGTCTGTGCTGCGTCCGATCGTCGGCATGCTGGGATTTTCCATTGCTGTGGCTTTGCCTTTCGGTTTTTTTGCTTTTTTCCCTTCCAAATTGAGCAACCTGCCGAAATCCGGTGGCTGGCTGAATTCGGTGAAAGTGGTATTGGGCTTTATCGAGGTGGCTCTGGGCTTTAAGTTTTTGATGGTGGCCGATCAGACTTACCATTGGGGATTGCTCGACCGGGAGGTGTATATTGCCATCTGGGTTACGATCTTCACTTTGCAGGGATTGTATCTGATGGGAAAAATCAAGTTTGCGCACGATAGCGAGCTGAAATATATCGGAGTGCCTCGTTTGGCATTTATCATCGCTACTTTTACTTTCGTGGTCTATCTGATTCCGGGTATGTTCGGCGCTCCGCTGAAAGCGTTGGCAGGTTATCTCCCGCCACAGGAAACCATCGATTTCGACGTGAACCGCATTGTACGCGAGAATGTGCGGGAACTGGCGAAAAGCGGACTCTCCGCTTCGGGAGTTGCGGCAAAGCCGGGTGCAGAGTTGTGTGAGGACCCGAAATATGCCGATTTCCTGCATTTGCCTCACGGGCTGGAAGGTTATTTCGATTATGAGCAGGCGTTGAAATGTGCCCAGGCGCAGGGGAAACCTTTGTTTATCGATTTCACCGGACACGGCTGTGTGAATTGCCGTGAAATGGAACAGACCGTATGGGCCGATCCCAGGGTGAAGGACATTTTGCGGGACGATTATGTGGTGGTGGCTTTGTATGTAGACGATAAAACCACGTTACCGGAGGACGAATGGTATGTGTCCGAATACGACGGGAAGAAAAAGAAAACTTTAGGCAAGAAGAATGCCGATTTCCAGATCAAGAAATTCGATTCCAACGCACAGCCGAATTATATCCTGCTGGATAGCCGGGGAGGGAATGACGCTGACCTGAAACAGCATGTGCTGGCTCCTGCACGGGGACATAATTTGGATAAGGATGCTTTTGTCAATTTCCTGAAACAAGGGATTGAAGAATATAAGAAAAGGAATAAATAAAACATTTATTCTTGTAAAGATTTGAAAGACCGGAGTTTAAACTCCGGTCTTTTTTGTTTTGGATATATTCGTTTTTAGGAAAAATAAAAAATCATGTAACTTTTTAAGATTTCACCTGTCTTATAAATGTTATGGAGTTGGAAGAATTTAAATCGACGGTATTGCCTTTGCGGGACAAATTGTTCCGGATCGCTTTCTGTATCACCCGGAGCAGGGAAGAAGCGGAGGACGTGGTGCAAGATGTGATGCTGAAAGTGTGGGGCAGGCCGGATTGCTGGAAAGAGGTGGAAAGTGTGGGGGCTTATTGCTGCATGATGGCGCGGAACATGGCGTTGGGACGGCTGGCCTTGAAAGGGAATCACACGGAAGAATTGAACGGGGAACGGATAGCTGTGGGTGGGGCGGAGTGGCCGCATGAACGGGTGGAGAAAGAGGAGAGTCTGGGCATGTTGAGGAAGTTGATCGCCCATTTGCCCGAAGCCCAGCGGATGGTGGTACAGTTGAGGGATGTGGAAGGCATGAGCTATCAGGAGATTGCCCGGATGTTGGAAGTCAGTGAAGAATGGGTGAAGGTCAACTTATTCAGGGCACGTAAGGAAATTAAAAGTTTGTTTTTAAGGATCGAGAATTATGGATTGTAAGCGGATTGAAATATTGATGAATAAATTCTGGGAGTGTAGCGCCACCCCGGAAGAAGAGAACGAATTGCGGCAGTTCTTTCTGGAATGCCGGGAATTGCCTCCTCATTTATCGGTTTACCGGGAATTGTTTGTGTGGCAGGCAGAGGAGAGCCGGGCAGGGTTGGATGAAACCTTTGACCAGCGTGTGCTGGCGAAAATCGGGAAACGCCGCCGTCTGCCGATCTTTGTCCGGAAGTATATCACTACGGCGGCGGCCTGTGCTTTTTTGGCCTTGTGCATTGGGGGACTTTTGCGCCACAGGCAGGTGGAGCGTGTTCCGTTTGCTGAAGAATGCCTGACACCCCAGCAGGCATTGGCGGAACTGCAAAAAGCCTTGTCGTTCGTGTCGGAAACGATGAACGAGGGGGGACGGTTGATGGAAACCAACATTGAAAAAGCTAAAGTTGCAACTAAATATATCCATGAATTTAAAAAAGTTGAATTATGAAAAAAGCGATTATACTTATATTATTGTGTTTTTTGGGGTTATGGTTGTCGGCACAAAATATGGTGGAGGAATTTTATAACAATTACGGAGAGGATGTAGAATTTACCACTGTAAATGTCAGTGCCAAAATGTTTAGCCTGATTGCCGATATGAGCGATCCTGAAGCGGAGAGTATTATTAAAAATCTGACCGGATTCAGGTTGTTGAAAACAGAGAAAAATGTTGCGTTGTATCATCGTGAGAGTTTGTTGTGGCTGAAGCATACAGGGAAAGGTTATGAGGAACTATTGCGTGTGCAGGAACAAAAAGAGGATGTTGCTATTTATATCCGGGAAGTGAAAGGGACTGTTGTAGAATTAATTGTGCTGGTAAATAATGGGAGTGAATTTGTGTTAATGGGATTTACCGGGAATATCGACCTTAAAAAAATATCGAAGTTGTCCTCGGCCGTTCATGTGAAGGGGGTGGAATATTTGGATAAAGCTATAAATAACTAAAAATAGAAAAAGCTATGAAAAGGATTGTCATTTTGTCGGTGCTGGTTTGTGCCTTTTGTTTTCAGGGGAATTGCCAGGTCAAAACATTTAAGGAGTTATATCAGAAATATGAAAACGATACGGAGGTGAAATGCCTGAAAATAAATCAGCTTGGAAATTTCCTGCTATCCCTGTGTATCCCGGAGGCGGAGAACGATATGGTGAAGCGTTTTGTGAATAGTTGTTCCGAGGTGAGCCTGCTGGTGAGCGAAGGACAAAAAGGGGAAGCCCTGAACAAGGATGCCACCGCTTATGTCAAGCGGAGTAAACTGGAAGAGCTGGCCACAATTCGGGAGGGCGATAAAAATGTTTGCGTTTATGCAGAGAGCAGGGAAAAAGAAATTCTTCAACTTTTTGTCGTTGTCCGGGCAGAGGCCAAAGTGGTTTGCCTGCAATTAAATGGCCGTTTTTCGCCCGATCTACTGAAAGAAATAGCTAAGGCGAGTTGATTTTGACTGTTCATTTTGAGGTGGTTTGAGTTTATTGGGTTATCTTTGCTACCTCAAAATGAATAGTATGTATATAATAAAGATTACTATCCTATTGGTGTGTGCCGGACTGTTGGCAGGTTGCGGCAATAAAGAGAAAAAACAGGAAAATTTCCGTTATTTCCGGAACTATCAGGCTACTTTCCGGGATTTGAACGATAAGCACGTGAGCGTAGCCCGGCGGTGGGGCATCGATCCGGTTCATTCCGAGGAAGAATTGAAGGAGCAGATGAAAAAGCTGGTGAAAATAAGCTCGTGCCGCTGGTATGAAATAGACGATCTTACCCATTCTTTACCTTACCTTGTGCCCCGGGCCGATAAATTGCTGGAAACCATCGGACGAAATTTCAGGGATTCACTCGACAGTAAAGGGCTGCCCGACCGGAAAATCATTGTTACCAGTGTGTTGCGCACCGATTCCAGCGTGAAGCGGTTGCGGAAAAAGAATCTCAATGCCAGTGCTAATTCCGCCCATATATTCGGAACGACTTTCGATGTGGCTTATGCCCGTTATGTAGGCGGGAAAGAGGAGGAGCGCGATAAATTGAAAACGGTGCTGGCGGAAGTGTTGCAGGATCTGAGGCTGGCGAAAAAATGCTATGTGCGTTATGAATATAAGCAGGGATGTTTTCACATTACGGTGCGTTAACGGGTTTTTTAAGAAAAAAACATAGAAATTAAAATGAATAATACGTATTCCTATATACTGTTTTAATGAGTGGTATATGAAAAAGAGTTTGATTGCTTTGGCTTTCGGAACACTCGGACTGGGGATAGCCGAGTTTGTGATGATGGGGATTTTACCCGATGTGGCGCACGATATGCAGGTTTCCATTGCGGAGGCCGGACACCTGATCTCCGCTTATGCGCTGGGGGTATGTGTCGGCGCTCCTTTATTGGTGCTTGCCCGGAAATTTCCGTTGAAATATATTTTATTGGTTTTAGTCGGCTTGATTATGCTGGGAAATTGCTGTGCGGCGGCAGCTCCTAATTACTGGCTGCTGATGGGCGCCCGTTTTATTTCCGGTTTACCGCACGGGGCTTACTTCGGGGTGGGATCGATCGTAGCTGAAAAATTGGCGGATAAAGGGAAAGGAACCGAGGCGGTGGCTATTATGGTGGCCGGAATGACGATCGCCAATCTGTTCGGCGTGCCTCTGGGCACTTTTTTGAGTACGGCGGTTTCATGGCGGGTGACTTTCCTGTTGGTAGGCGTGTGGGGAATGGTTATCCTGTATTGCATCTGGCGTTGGGTGCCCCAGGTGGAAGGTTTACCGGATATGGGATTTAAGGGACAGTTCCGTTTTCTGAAATCTCCCGCTCCCTGGTTGCTGATTTCGGCGACCATGCTGGGAAACGGCGGTGTGTTTTGCTGGTACAGTTATATCAGTCCCTTGCTGACCCACGTTTCGGGTTTCGAGGTACAGAAAATATCGGGATTGATGGTGCTGGCCGGGATAGGAATGGTGGCCGGGAATTTGGTCAGCGGACGGCTGTCCGACCGTTTTTCTCCCGGAAGGGTGGCGGCTTCCGTGCAAAGCCTGACTTTTATGCTTTTGATTCTGATTTTCTTTTTTGCCTCTATATCCTGGTTGTCGGTGGTGCTGATGTGCCTTTGCACCGCCAGCCTGTTCGCTCTTTCCAGTCCACAGCAGGTGTTATTGCTCCGGTTTTCCCGGGGAGGCGAATTGTTGGGGGCGGCCAGTGCGCAGGTGGCGTTTAATTTGGGGAATGCTATCGGTGCTTATGCCGGAGGGTTACCGCTGGAAGCTGGTATGAGCTATCGTTACACGGCTTTGGTGGGAGCTCCTTTCGCCCTGGTTGGGTTTGTACTTTTGCTGATATTCTACCGGAAATATGAAAAACCGGCGCTGATTGCCGTGCAGGGGAAATAATCCGTCCGGCTGACCGCTGCGTAGAGGTCATAAAACCGGACGGAAAAGGTGGAACGGGAATCTTGTCCCGTTTGTGTATTTGCTTATTTTCTTCGGGTTGCTTTCAAGTTTTTACCCGGCCTGAAAGGTTTCCCCTGATTGTTTTAGCCATTTGTTTTTTAGCCAGAGATACGATAATACGAACAGCGAAATGGCGAACAGATGTTCGGCTGTCCAGTAAATCCCTAAAGGAATTTCGGGAGAAGCGCTGATCAGATACAGGCATATCAAATAAAACACAATCGTAATCACCTGAAAAATAAAAGCAAGCCGGGTCTTTCCGATACCTGTCACCGTGTTTATGTAAATATAGGCGGGAACTGCCCAAAGGTAATTCACCAGCATCACCGAAAGCGGGAAAAAGGCTTCGCGGATCAGTCCGGGATCAGCCGTGTAGATTCCCAGTAAGGGACGGGCAAACAGGAAGGTCAGGATGAGGAATGGAGCGCCTATGGCATAACTCATCCGTATGATTTTCCGGCAAAGGGGCATGACCTCTCCGGGGTGGCCTGCTCCCAGCAGGTTACTTACCAGAGAGCCTGTGGTGGAGGCAAAAGATTGTATCACAACGAAAAACAGGGTGGAAATGCTGCGAATGATATTGGCGATGGCAAGCTGGTTTTTGCCTAAATGTTCTATGGCGATGAAAAACAGTAGCCAGGGGACGATGCTGATGAAGGCGTGCAGCATGCTCCAAACCGATAGGTGGAACACCTCGGTAAGCATTTTAGGTTTAAAGCAGGGGGAAAATCCATATCGACGTTTATCGACTTTCAACCAGACATACAAAAGCAACACCGAAAGGGTGCCCCATTCGGATAAGGTGGAGGCGATGGCAGCGCCTGTAATGCCTAAAGGCGGCAGGGGGCCTATGCCGAAAATAAGCAGGTAGTTGAGTAAAATATTAAGGAAGGCGGCAGCCAGTGCGCTGACCGCTAATATCCGGGTGTGGGTGATGCCGACAAAAAAAGCCCGTAAGGCCAAGGCCGGGAAGATGAACAACAGCCCCCAGTTACGCCAATACAAGTAGCGGGCTACGCATTGGTAAACTTCATCGGAGGTGACTAATTTTTTCAGGATGAAAGGGGCGTAACGGTGCGAGATAAAGAGCAGCAACAGGGATAGGGCGATTAAAAAGAACAGCCCCTGAAAAAAGGTTTGTCCGGTGGCCTTGTACCGTTGTTCTCCGTTTCGCCGGGCTATAACAACTTGTAGGCCGAGGCTGAAACCGAAGCCCAGCATATAAAGTGCCATATAATAAATTCCGGCTATGGCGGAAGCTCCTAATTCCGTTGTTCCTACATGACCTAAAAAAACAGCATCGGTAAGATTGAGCAGTTGCTCCATCAGAATGCTCATCATCACGGGATAGGTGACGAGCCATATTTGTTTATAAGTATATTTTATCATTCAACTCAGATCGGTATGCACAGGTATCCGCCATACCTCCAAAGGCATGGTTGTCCGTCTGTGCGTATAAATAATAAGGATAATAAAACTCTGCGGCAGGTTACGATAACTTGCTGTGCCGCTTAATAGTACGGTTGTTTTCCAGGGTAGCTATATGCAGAGTTTTATAAACATAAGTTGAATAATCGGTTTTAAATCTTTTGTGGGATAAATATAGTGTTTTTTTACGGAATTGGGATGTGGCAGGGCGCGAAAGTATTCCGAATCCGCAAAAGGCTGTTTTTCATCCATACCCCCCGTTTTTGGGGGAGAGCGTAAATTAAAGCATGAGAATGACCGGATATGTTCCAAAATATTAAAAGATTAGCTATCTTTGCACCCCGGAAACGCGGGAAAAGAACAGGCCGGGCTTTGCGGAAAACGGAATGGATTTCCGGGAGATGAAAATACGGATAAATTGTTGATAACAAATCATATAATAAAATATAATGGGTTTACAATGTGGAATCGTAGGGCTGCCGAATGTAGGTAAGTCAACGTTGTTTAATTGTTTGAGTAATGCAAAAGCGCAGTCGGCGAATTTTCCGTTCTGTACGATAGAACCGAACGTGGGAGTGATTACCGTGCCGGATGAACGCCTGAATAAATTGGTGGAATTGGTACATCCCCAGAACGTAGTTCCGGCAGTGGTCGAGATTGTGGATATTGCCGGGTTGGTAAAAGGGGCGAGCAAGGGGGAAGGTTTGGGAAATAAATTCCTGGCCAATATCCGGGAAACGGATGCCATTATCCATGTGTTGCGTTGTTTTGAAGACGATAATATCGTGCATGTGGACGGTAGTGTCGATCCCGTGCGCGATAAAGAGATTATCGATACCGAATTACAGTTGAAAGACCTTGAAACGGTGGAAAGCCGTTTGCAACGGGACGAAAAACGGGCACAGACCGGAGGGGATGCCGTGGCGAAACGTCAGGTGGAGGTGTTGAAAATGTATAAAGCGGCTTTGGAAAAAGGATTGTCTGCCCGTACCGTGGTGTTGGATGATTTGCAGAAAGAAGCCGTAAAGGACCTGTTGCTGCTGACTAATAAACCCGTGCTGTACGTTTGTAACGTGGACGAGGCTTCCGTGGTGAAGGGGAATAAATTTGTGGATGCCGTACGCGAAGCGGTGAAAGACGAGAATGCCGAAGTGTTGGTGATCGGGGCTGGAATCGAGGCGGATATTGCCGACCTGGAAACTTACGAAGAAAAGCAGATGTTTCTGGAAGATTTGGGTTTGCAGGAAGCCGGAGTGAATAAGCTGATCCGTACTGCTTACCGTTTGCTGAATTTGCAGACCTATTTCACGGCAGGAGTGAAGGAAGTGCGTGCCTGGACTTTCCGAAAGGGGATGAAAGCGCCCCAGACTGCCGGAATTATCCATTCCGATTTTGAAAAGGGATTTATCCGGGCGGAAGTCATCAAATACGAAGATTTTATTGCCTACGGTTCGGAAACCAAATGCAAGGAAGCCGGAAAAATGTCGGTGGAGGGAAAAGATTATGTGGTGCAGGACGGCGATATGATGAATTTCCGCTTTAACGTGTGACGATTTTGCCGGATAAGGCAATTAGCATATTAAAAAGGGCTGTCCGTTGGGCAGCCCTTTTTATGATGTCTAAAAAGATATGGGAACGCGTCCATACCTTTTATGCTATTTCGGAAAAATTACCGCTTTCACCGCATGTCCACGATTTCTACTCCCGGATGTTTTTTCTCGTCGAATTTGAAAAAGCTGTCTGCCGGAAGGGAGGCGGGTTGCCTGATGCTGTTGATGGTGATGATTACGTCGTTTCCGTCTTTTCCGAAAGAAGTCACTTTTTGAATCATCGAGGTGGCAGGGTTTACCCAGATTCCGATTTTTTTGAAATTCCGTTTTTTGTCGGTGGGAATCAGCTCGATATAAGCCACGCCGTTATCGTTGCTCACCAGCTTTTGGGCGAATCCCTTGTTGTGAATGTCGAACAGGTTGGTGGGATTCAGCATTTCTTCTTCTTCCTCTTCCGGGTTTTTAATGCTTACTTCATTGGCTTCGGGCATGTATGTGTAGATGTTTTTACCGTCGTAGTAATTTTCCACCTCCATCACATTCAGTTTATACAGGTTGCCTTTCATCCAGGCTTGTCCCTTATGGTTTTCGTGGATGTCTTCGGCTTTATTTTCCATCGATAGGTTGAAATCGACTTCTACGGCTTTATACGATTTGAATTTAGCTGCCGATTTGTCGAGAATCTCTTTCGCTTTAGGATCGTTCTGTGCTTGCAGGGAGAATCCTGCGATGAGTAGAAGCAATAAGGTCGTAAAATGTCGCATAATTTCATGTTTTGTATACAGAGGACAAATATAGTGAATGCCGGGGAGATATAAAAGCCGGAAATTTCCATATTTTTGCAGGAAGATATAAAATCAGTTCATGGAACGAATCAGAGGGATATTTTATGCTTGTTTATCGGCGGCTACATTTGGGATGATCCCGCTTTTTGTGAACCGGGCGATTCTCGACGGGGTGAATAACGACACTATTTTAGTTTACCGCTATACGCTGGCGGCTTTGCTGTATGGGATATTTTTATTGTGCCGCCGGGTTAATCTGCGGATTTCCGGCCCGGAACTGAAGGAAGTGGTGCTTGCCGGAGTGGGGGGCTATGGGCTGACGGCCTTTTTCCTGTTCCTGTCCTATCATTATATGCCTACGGGAATAGCCACTTCCGTACACTACCTGTATCCGGTGGTGGTGGCTATTTTTATGGCTTTGTTTTTCCGGGAACGCCTGTTGCTGGTGGTGAAGGTGGCGATTGTGCTGGCGATCACCGGGGTGGCTTTCCTGTCGTGGTCCGAGGGGGCGATCCGTTGGGTGGGGCTGATGTTTGTGTTGCTGTCTACGGTTACTTACGGGATTTACATTGTAGCCCTGAACCGTCCCCTGTTAAAGGCCATGAATCCCAATGTACTTACGTTTTGGGTGCTGGCGTTGACCGCCCTGTTCTACCTTATTTTGGCTGTGTCCCGCGGAACGCTGCATTGGGTTGGCTCGCCCCACTTTCTGTTCGATATGACGATGTTGGGGGTATTGAGTACGGTGGTATCCGCCCGCCTTTTGGTGTCGGCTGTCAAGCTGATCGGGTCGGTATCGACTTCCGTGCTGGGAACTTTAGAGCCGATTACGGCTATCCTGATCGGGATTTTGGTCTTCCATGAGTCGTTTCGCTTCCTGAATTTTATCGGTTTTTGTATGGTGGTGACGGCGGTGCTGGTGGTGATTGTCTATACGAATAACGTAAACCGGAGAAAGCAGCCGGAACACTATAAAAAGGAGAAATCCTGATTCCTATTTGATATATTTTGCTTAGATTTGTGAAATAAACCCGGAAACAACCTGCTTGCAGAGAGTGGGGCAGGCCGTTCCGGAGGTGTTTTCAAGTATGATGTGAGCTGCGCCCATACGGAGCGAAAGGACGGGAAAGCGGGCAGCAGGTAAATTAAAAACTTACGATTGTCGATGTTGTTGTTTATTAAACTCGGTATTTTTGATATTCTGGATATATTGATCGTTGCTCTTATTTTCTACCAGGTTTATCGTCTGGTGAAAGGAACGGCGGCTATAAATATTTTTGCCGGGATTTTCACTTTCTATCTGGCGTGGTTGCTGGTGCGGGCGTTGAATATGGAGTTGATCTCGTCGATTTTGGGGCAGTTCATCGGCATGGGGGTGATCGCTTTACTGATCGTGTTTCAGCAGGAAGTGCGCCGTTTTTTGTTGCTGGTGGGAAGTAAATACAATCTTCAGAATATCTTTAATCTGGAAAGCCTGTTCGCCAAACCCGGTATTCAGGATGAAGTGTCGTCGGCTATCGTGGAGGCTTGTGAATTTTTTTCCCAGACGAAGACCGGGGCGTTGATCGTGTTCCAGCAGAACACCGAGCTTTATAATTACGCCCAGACGGGGGTGATGATGAAAGCGAAGGTTACCGGGGAATTGATTGAAAATATTTTCTTTAAAAATACTCCTTTACATGACGGTGCCGTTATTATTTCAGAGAATAAAATCCTGGCGGCACGTTGTATCCTTCCGGTGTCCGATCGCCGGGATATTCCGGGCAGTATGGGCTTGCGCCACCGGGCGGCTTTGGGGCTGAGTTCGGTGAGCGATGCTTATGTGGTGGTGGTGAGTGAGGAAACCGGGAATATCACATTTTTCAAGGATGGTAACTACAAAGTAAGGATCAGTCCTGCCGAATTAAAAAAATTCCTGAGTAACGATTTCTCCGGTTTTGTCGTAAAATAAGCGAAGAACGGTATTCTGTTCCGGTGTTTTGCCGGGGATGTTCCGGTGGAATATCACCGTTTTCAGTTTTAAATTTTACGCTATGAATATTTTAGTGACAGGAATGAGCGGTTTCGTGGGTCAGGAGGTGAAGCGTGGTTTCGAAGCGGCGGGACATGTTGTGAAAGGCGTGCCGAGGCAGGTGTTGATGGACGGGGGAGAACGCCTGGACGAGTGGGTGGAAGAGGCCGATGTCGTGATTAATCTGGCAGGAGCCGGTTTGATGGGACGCTGGACAGCAGGATACAGGAAAGAAATCCTAAACTCCCGGCAGATCGCTACACAAAATCTGGTGGATGCCATAAACCGGGTGGGCCGGGATAAAGAACCGGAAACCGGGGTGAAATTGTTCATCAGTGCTTCGGCTGTCGGAATCTATCGTACGGGTGCGCTTAGCGATGAAAACACGCAGGACGTAGACGGCAGTTTTTTGTCGGAAGTGGTGAAAGTTTGGGAAAAGGAAGCCACTCAGGCGTTAGGGGTGCGTACCGTTATCCTGCGTTTTGGGGTGGTTATCGGCAAAAACGGCGGAGTGATCCGGAAGTTGTTGCCCCTTGTGCATTCCCGTTTGGCTGTGGTGGCCGGAAGCGGAAAGCAGCCTTTTCCCCTGATTCATGTGGACGATGTGGTGGGATTTATGCTCTATGCTTTGAAACACAAGGATGTGGCGGGAATTTATAATATGGTGATTCCGGAGGAAACGACTTACCGGGGATTTATAAAAGCATTGTCTGAAATACGCCGTCCGTGGCTCACGCTTTCCGTTCCGGAAGGATTGCTGAAACTGGCGATGGGGGATTCCGTCACTGTAATTACCCGCACGCCCCATGTGATTTCCGGGCGGTTGCTGGCTTCGGGCTATTCGTTGAAATATAGGACGGTGAACGAAGTGGTGGGGCAAATCGCCCGGTCATTGTAGGCTTTTTTCCAGCCTGAACATTTCATCGCGCAGGCGGGCAGCTTCCATAAAGTCCTGTTCTTTGGCGGCCTTTTGCATGGCTGCTTTGGTTTTCTGGATCATTTTTTCGATCTCACCTTTGCTCATGTAAGCCGTTACCGGATCGCTCACCATACTCAGGTTTTCGTTTTCTATGTAGGGTTTGGTGGTATCCTGTGTCAGTGCGGAATCGGTCGATTTCCGGATTTGGCGCGGAGTGATGTTGTGCTCGGCATTGTATTTTAGTTGCTTGTCCCGGCGGTAATTCGTTTCGTCTATCGTTTCCTGCATCGACCGGGTGATCTGGTCGGCATACATAATCACTTTACCGTCGATATTCCGCGCAGCGCGTCCCGCCGTTTGGGTCAGCGACCGGGTTGAGCGCAGGAATCCTTCCTTGTCGGCATCCAGAATGGCTACCAGCGACACTTCGGGCAAGTCGAGCCCTTCACGCAGGAGGTTCACTCCGATCAAAACATCGGTTACCCCCTTGCGGAGGTTTTCAAGGATTTTCACCCGTTCGAGCGTGTCAACATCCGAGTGTATGTATTGGCATTTAATCCCGATCCGGTCGAGGTATTTGCTCAACTCCTCCGCCATGCGTTTGGTGAGGGTGGTGACCAGCGTCCGCTCCTGTAATTCAATCCGTTTTTGGATTTCGTTCACCAGATGGTCAATCTGGTTTTGGCTGGGTACGATTTCAATTTGCGGATCAGGAATCCCTGTCGGGCGGATAATCTGTTCCACGATTACGCCTCCGCTTTTTTCCAGCTCGTAGTTTGCCGGGGTAGCGCTGATGTATATGGTTTGCTGTGTTTTTGTTTCAAATTCGTCGAAAGTCAGCGGACGGTTGTCGAAAGCGGCGGGCAGGCGGAAGACGCGTTCCACCCCAATTGGTTGGTAAAGCGGACGCTAAAGGCGTATTCCACCAAAGTTTGCTTCCGGGCATGGTCGCCCCCGTACATCGCCCGAATCTGGGGCAGGGTGACATGCGATTCGTCGATCACCATCAGGAAATCCTCCGGAAAATAATCCAGCAGGCAGAACGGACGCACTCCGGCCTGCCGCCCGTCGAAATAGCGGGAATAGTTTTCAATGCCGGGGCAATAGCCCAGCTCCCGGATCATTTCCATATCGTATCTCACCCTTTCTTCCAGTCGTTTCGCTTCGGAAAATTTACCAACCTCTTTCAGGAAACCCAGTTGGGCTTCGAGGTCTTTGCCGATTTCAAAAAGGGCGTGGGCAACGGTGGCTTTGTCCGTCACAAAAAGGTTGGCCGGGTAAATATCCAGTTCGTCCTGCGTGTCGATGCTTTGTCCGGTGGTGGGATTGAACGAGGAAATCCGGTCGATTTCATCGTCCCAGAACTCAATCCGGTAGGCCACGCCATCGAAAGTTTCTATGGCAGGGAATATATCCACCGTTTCTCCTTTGGCCCGGAAACAACCGCGTTTGAACTCTATTTCATTATTGGCATACAAAGCATCGACCAGTCGGCGCAGAAGCTCGTTCCGGCTGATCCTGATACCTTTTTTCAGGTGGATGACATTCGACCCGAAAGCTCTGGGATCGGCCATACCGTAGAGGCACGACACGGACGACACAACGATCACATCCCGCCTTCCGGAAAGCAGGGAAGCGGTGGTGCGCAGGCGCAACTTGTCGATCTCGTCGTTAATCGCCAGGTCTTTTTCGATATAGGTATCGGTGGTCGGCAGATAGGCTTCCGGCTGATAATAGTCATAGTAAGATACGAAGTATTCTACTGCATTTTCAGGAAAGAAAGCCTTAAACTCTCCGTATAGCTGCGCAGCCAGCGTTTTGTTGTGGCTGAGCACCAGCGTGGGACGGTTGACGTTATTGATTACGTTGGCAACTGTAAACGTTTTTCCGGATCCGGTCACCCCCAGTAGCACCTGGTGTTCAGACTGGTTCTGTATCCCTTCGGTCAGTTGCCTGATCGCTTCGGGCTGGTCGCCTGTGGGGCTGAATTCGGAAGTCAGTTTAAATTGCATATCTACGATAGGTATTTTTGTAATGTACTGATCAACAATTTTCGCCGGATGGGTTTCAGTAATATTTCGTCGAAATCCATCAGTTGCGTTTGCATTGAGGGGTCGTGTGCTGTCTGTGCTATTACGATTTTATCGGGGAATTGTTCTTTGATTGCTTTGGTTGCCTGGATGCCGTCCACTGAGGGCAGGCTAATATCCATCAAAATCAAATCAATGTCGGGGGTGTGTAGAGCAAAATCGATTGCTTCTGCGCCATCTCGGGCACGGATCAGGTTTATGTGGGTTTTTTTCAGCAATGCTGCCAACACCGCGAAGTTATCGTCCAAATCTTCGGCTACGAGAATGGTTTTGTCGGCCCAATCGGGAAATATTTGGCGTTCTTCCACAATGAAAACTTTTAAAGTTTGCTCATAAATTTAACAGGATCGATGATGAAACGGTCATGAATGGCATAACCGATTTGGCCTTTTTCGTCCCCTGCTTCAATTTCAAATCTTATACGGCGTCCTTCCACTTCTGTGATCGTGGCTTTACAATTTACTTTTCCGCCTACCGCAGTCGCTTTGGTGTGCCGTACGTTCATTTCTATTCCCACGGTATCCGTATTTTCGTCGAGCATGCCTTCAAGGCATTTCATGGCTGTGTTTTCCATTAATCCGACCATGGCCGGGGTGGCAAAAACTTCCAGATGTCCCGAACCATGTACGGCTGCCGTGTCTTTGTGCGCTACAATAATTTCTTGGCTAAAGAATTTTCCTATTTCTATCATTTCTTTTTAAGCCTTTAGTTTCTATCTGTTCCCTTGTCCGGTTCTGCGGACTTTACGGGGATTGAGATGGTTTTGTTGTAAATTAAATTTTATCAAAGATAACAGTTTATGTCTTAAATTATACCGGATGCCCCGGTAAAAACCGCCGATTTTAAAGTGAATTTCCCATTTTTTATGTAAAACACCCGGAAGGGAAACCTTAAAATTCAGAGGTGAAGTGGAAAATCAATTTTTTATAATTCGATTGTGCCATTTGCAACATATACTGTGAATCGGCAAGAAAAACATCCCTGCCTTCCTTGTCTTTTGCCATATATTGTGACTTATGTTTTTTAAAGTCTTCCAGCTCGGCAGGATCGAGGGCTTCGATCCAGCATGCTTTGTAAAGGTTGATCGGTTCCCAGCGGGAAGAGGCCCCGTATTCATGCAACAGGCGGTATTCGATCACTTCAAACTGTAAAGCTCCCACCGTACCGATGATTTTGCGGTTGTTGAACTGATTTACGAACAACTGTGCAACCCCTTCATCCATAAGCTGATCTATCCCTTTGGCCAATTGTTTCGATTTCATCGGGTCGGCATTTTCGATATATTTAAACAGTTCCGGCGAGAAACTGGGGATACCTTTGAAATGCAATTTTTCTCCTTCCGTCAGCGTGTCGCCGATTTTGAATGTGCCCGTGTCGTGCAGACCGATAATATCGCCCGGATAAGCCTCGTCGATGATCGATTTTTTCGATGCCATAAAAGCCGTCGGGGTTGAGAATTTCAACATTTTGCCGTTCCGCACATGCAGGTAGTTGGTGTTTCTCCTGAAAACCCCGGAACACACCTTTACGAACGCAATCCGGTCGCGGTGGTTGGGGTCCATGTTGGCGTGGATTTTGAAAACGAATCCGGTGAATTTTTCTTCTTCCGGCTGCACCGTTCTCTCTTCCGTTTCCCGGGGGAGGGGGGGAGGTGCGATTTCGATAAAACAATCCAATAGTTCGCGGATACCGAAATTGTTTAAAGCAGAGCCGAAAAATACGGGAGCTACGTGTGCATCCAGATATTCCTGGCGGTTTAACCCCGGATACACTTCGCGCACCAGTTCGAGGTCTTCGCGTAGTTTTGCTGCCGCCCGTTCCCCCAGGTGCTTGTCCAGCTCGTCCGAATCGGTGTCCGCGATCTCGATTCCGTCGGTGATCGTCTGGATACTGGGGGTATAGAGGCACAGGTTTTGCCTGTGCAGGTTGTATATTCCTTTGAAAGTGTCGCCGCTGCCGATGGGCCAGCTTAACGGGTTCACTTTGATCTGTAATTCTTTTTCAACATCGTCGAGCACGTCGAAGGGATCCTGCACCGGACGGTCGAGCTTGTTCACAAAGACAATCACCGGGGTTTTCCGCATCCGGCACACCTGCATCAGTTTCCGGGTTTGGGTTTCCACACCTTTGGCGGCGTCGATCACGATGATTACGCTGTCACAGGCGGTCAGCGTGCGGAATGTGTCTTCTGCGAAGTCCTGGTGTCCGGGGGTATCCAGAATGTTGATTTTAACGTCCTTGTATTCAAATCCCATTACGGAAGTGGCTACGGAAATACCTCTCTGGCGTTCGATCTCCATAAAGTCCGAAGTGGCGGTCTTTTTAATCTTGTTCGATTTGACCGCTCCCGCCACGTGGATCGCCCCTCCGAAAAGCAATAATTTCTCGGTTAGCGTGGTTTTTCCGGCGTCCGGGTGACTGATAATTCCAAAAGTACGGCGTCGTGCTATTTCTTCTTTATATCCCATGGTTATTTTTTTGAGTGTGCAAAGGTAGTATAAATCAAGGAAAAGCTAAAAAGATAAAGGGTAAAAAGTGGTTATTTTTTTGCGATTACTGTTTCTTTATAACAAAAAAATGACTACTTTCGTTATATTGAAAACTATATTAAGTATACTTATTATTTATGAAAATCGTTTATACTTCCACAAATTACCGTAATTCCATTTATAGGTCGGTGATTTCTATCTTGTTGGGGCTTGTTTTGGTGTTATGGCCGGGAGCAGCAATACGATATATTATTATGGCGATCGGGGTGATTTTTTTGATTACCGGATTGGTTTCCCTGTTCGTATCTTATAAAAACCGGGAGGAAAACCCCGGTAAAATGATGTCCCTGACGGGGGTGGGAAGCATCATCCTGGGATTGCTGTTAGTGTGTTTTCCTTCTTCTTTCGCCACGGTACTGATGTTCTTGTTAGGTTTTATCTTGGTGATTGCGGCAGTGGGGCAGTTTGTGACTTTGGCAGCGGCCCGGCAGTTCGGTTATGTAGCTCCGATAAGTTATTTATTTCCGGTGATTATTTTAATTGCGGGAATTATCGTGTTGTTCGATCCGTTCTCTTCAGCCGAAGGCGTATTCATTTTGTTCGGTGCAACCCTTATATTTTATGGAATCACCGATTTGGTGAATCAGTATGCGATCAATAAGCTGCGGAAAAGTAACGACGAGAAAGAGAAAATCCAACGGATGGACGGAGCGCAGGATGTGGAAGATGCCGATTACGAGGAAGTGAAGCCGGAGTGATCAGAAAACCAGAAAAAAGAAAAAATACAAGAATACAGCCAGAATAACGCCCTTTGCGGCGTTATTTTTATTTAGCCGCAGAAATAGATAGAACAGGGCCAGGTCGGCAAAGAATACGCCGATAGAAATGATCTTGAAATGCACTTTTAGCAGGATGGATTGCCGGATGAACTCTTCCACAGACAGGTCATTGAAACGGAAAAGGTAAAAGAGGAGGATCACCACGAAAGGAGACAATAGTCCGGCCAATAGTCCGATATATGCTTTATCTTTCATTTCTTGTTTTCAATTTAAAGTTATGGTTTACCTCAGGCAGTGCTTCCCGGAAAGGAAGAAGTTAAAATTTTTATCCGGTGATTGGTAAAGCCGGAATAAATCTCCTGAAATTTAAATAAAAAGGAGGCTGATTGTTCGGCCTCCTTTTCTATGTTTATTCTGCGAATTTCACATCCGTAAAACAGCGGGCGACGTGGAAATCGGGGGTCGGCGTATCAATCGGTTGCCAGGACAGGAAATGCGGTTTCGATAAATTGTCGCCACATTTATATACATTGGCGGTCGCTTCTACGCCTGTCCATTGCTTTATTCCGTGGCGGAATAAAGCGGTGGCCGGGATAGCGACGGTCAGTTCCCAGTGGTTTTCACCTTTTCGTTCGTCGAAATTCTGAGTTCCCAAAGTGGGGAACCGCCTGATCGAAGCCATGATTTCCGGTGTGGCATGCACGGCTGCCGGGCGTTCTTTGCGGAAACCCAGCAATGCCTTGCCGATACAGGTGAATTCGAAATTATAGTATCCCGTATCGTCCAGCGCCAGAAAAAATTCCACACACGAATCTGTCCAGACTTCCCCGTTGTCTTCCGTTACTTTTGCCATTGTACACTTTTCTGCCACCGTGAATTTTATAAAAAGTTCCCGGCCATTGTGCGCCATGCGGAATTTTACATCCGGAGCATAGGGAAAATCCGCCTTCCAGTTGTTACAGGCGACAGGCTGTGCCGAAACCTCGTCCAGCAGGGCAGAGGCTTCGGTCAGATTCTGTGAATTTAATGCGTTGATTTTGGAGATCGTAAACATAGGTTATTTATATTTAGCTACCTCTTCTTTTACAATGTCGCACATTTTAGCATATTGTTCCTCCATGCTTTGCAGCAGCTTGTGCTGTGCGCGGGCACGTACCAGATTGTGTACCTGGTTTTTCACTTTGTAGTATTTGTCTCCGTCGATATAGTCCATCAGGAAACGCAACACCTGTTCGTAGGTGATGTATTTGGCCGAGAATGCCAGATAATCGATTTCCGCCTGATTCAGGAATTTAGCCGTTTCAGAAAGATAACCCTGTGTGTAGCCCCGGAAAATATCGAGATTCATAGACACGTTGTCGAGGTTTTGGTCGTCTTCCAGTCCGGTATTGGTGTATGAACGCATGGCATCGCCGTAATCGTTCAGGCAGGTACTGCTCAATACGGTATCGAGGTCGATCACACAAAGCACATTTCCTTGTTTGTCGAACAGAATGTTATTGATCTTCGTGTCGTTATGAGTTACGCGGGTAGGAATTGTCCCGTTTTCCACCAATTCCCAGAAACGCAGCATTTCATCGCGGCGGCGTTCGATCCATTGGATTTCGCTCGGTACGGTAGCTTTACGTCCCACAGGGTCTTTCGCCAGCACTTCGTCCCATTGTTTGAAACGGTAGCGGATGTTGTGGAATCCCGGAAGGATGTCGGTCAGGGTTTCGTTGAAATCCGACAGCATAGACTGGAATTTACCGATTCCTTTTCCGCCCTGGAAAGCCAGTTCGGGGGTATCGGCTTTCTGATAGTCGATCGTGTCGCTGATGAAAATACATACAGCCCAAAATTCACCGTCTTCGTCTTTATAATAAAGTTTTCCGTCTTTCGTCGGGATGATCGTCATGGCTTCGCGCATCGGATCGCCTCCGGCGGCAACGATTTTCTTTTTCAGATGGTTGGTCACTTTCTGGATGTTTTCCATCATGGCCGGAATGTTCTGGAAAATATTTTTATTCTTACGTTGCAAGATATAGTTGGGTGCAGTAGCTTCTGCGGTTGTAATCAATAAGGTGTCATTGATAAATCCTTCGCCTAACGGTTTTACAGTTAAAATTGTCCCTTCCAGGTTGAACTGGCTACAAATGTTATTTAATCTGTCCATGCTGTGAGTGTTTATGATTAATAATTGAAAACTGTCCGGCTATTTCCCGAACAGCCTTGTTTATTTTAATTTCAGGTTTATTTATTCCGATGTTGTATCCGTTAAGCCCGAAGCCCATGGAATGGTGCTGTTTTGTTTGTTTGGTGACATGCCGGGTATTCAAATCATGATCCCATAAATTCAGCGCAAACGTTATCCCATTTGGCCACACCAATTTTTTCGTGGTGTAAATATAGCGAAAAATATGTATTTGCTACCACTTTGTAAAATTTTTTATTTAAAAAATGAAAACGTGTGAGAAAAACAAAGAATGCCCGGTTTTATACTTTATTCTTTTCCGTTTTTATAATTTGAAACAGAAAGCTATAAAAGGAGGTGTTGGTTTTATCGGATATGGTTTTTAGGCAAACAATTGATTTTTAATTATTTGATTTTTATATACCGGACGTTTTTTTTGACCGTGTGTCCTGTCCGGTTTCCGGGGGATTGCACCGATTATAATTCGCTTTCCCTGTTGCGGATTCAGGATTTTCTTAATACCTTGTCGGGGTATTTTTATTTGTGGCGTATACTTGATATTTTTTATCCTTTGGCAAATGGCTCTGGGATCGGTAAGGCGGAATTACTTAAATTTTCTATACATGAGAAACAAACGAATGTTGCAATTATTAGGCTTGGTGATGTGCCTGACGAGCTTACAAGTGTGGGCTGCCGACGGGAACAAGCCCTTGTATAAGGATGCCAAAGCTCCGGTGGAAAGGCGTGTGGAAGACTTGCTTTCACGAATGTCTTTGGAGGAAAAGGTGTATCAGTTAAACCAATACACTTTAGGTTCGAACAACAATATCAATAACATCGGCGAGGCGGTTAAAAATGTTCCGGCGGAGATCGGGTCGGTGATCTACTTCGATGAAAATCCGCAATTGCGCAACGAATTGCAGAAAAAAGCGATGAAAAACTCCCGTTTGGGGATTCCCGTTCTTTTCGGTTACGATGTGATACACGGTTTCCGTACGGTTTACCCCATTCCTTTGGCGCAGGCTTGTTCCTGGAATCCGCTTTTGGTGGAACAGGCCAGTGCCGTGGCTGCGCAGGAGGCCCGCAGTTCCGGTGTGGACTGGACGTTTTCGCCTATGATTGACGTGGCGCGTGATGCCCGCTGGGGGCGTGTGGCGGAAGGGTATGGAGAAGATCCGTATACCACCGGAGTGTTTGCGGCGGCTTCGGTGAAGGGGTATCAGGGCGATGACATGGCTTCGGACAAGCGTGTGGCCGCCTGCTTGAAACATTATGTGGGATATGGCGCTTCTGAGGCCGGGCGCGACTATGTGTATACGGAAATTTCCGGGCAGTCGCTGTGGAATACCTATCTTCCGCCTTACGAAGCCGGGGTGAAGGCGGGGGCAGCTACTTTGATGAGTGGTTTTAACGACATCAGCGGCGTTCCCGCTTCGGCCAATCACTATACATTGACCGAAGTGTTGAAAAATCGCTGGAAACACGATGGTTTTGTGGTTTCGGACTGGGCTTCGGTGGTGCAGCTTGTCAATCAGGGCGTGGCAGCCAACGGGAAAGAAGCGGCTGAAAAAGCTTTTATGGCGGGTGTTGAAATGGATATGGTGGATAATTGCTATCAGGAACATCTGGCTAAATTGGTGGAAGAAGGAAAAGTGCCGATGCAGAGCGTGGATGAAGCCGTCCGCCGGGTGCTCCGTGTTAAATTCCGCCTCGGCCTGTTCGATCATCCTTATACGAAGGAAATTAAGCCTGAAAAACGTTTCCTGATGCCCCAGAACCTTCGCCTGGTGGAACAATTGGCAGAGGAAACTATGGTTTTGCTGAAAAATTCCGATAATCTTTTGCCCTTGTCGGATGTGAAGACCATTGCGTTGGTCGGTCCTTTGGCAAAGGAACAGGCGGACTTGCTGGGTAGTTGGTCGGGACATGGTCGGGCCGGGGATGTTTGCAGTATTTTCGATGCCGTGACCCGTGAATTTTCGGGTAAAGCCGATATTCTTTATGCGCAGGGCTGTGGGTTTGAAGGCACTGATCGGGATGGTTTTGCCGAAGCGCTGGCTGTGGCGAAGCGGGCGGATGCCGTAGTGCTGTGTTTGGGAGAAAAACGCGGTTGGAGCGGTGAGAATGCCTCCCGTTCCACCATTGCTTTGCCCACGATACAGGAAGAACTTCTGGCAGCCTTGAAAAGCGCGGGTAAGCCGATTGTCGTTCTGCTGTCCAATGGCCGTCCTTTGGAGCTGGTCCGTATTGAAAAGCAGGCGGATGCTATTGTGGAGATGTGGCAGCCGGGCGTGGCCGGGGGTAAGCCTGTGGCCGGAATCCTTTCGGGGCGTGTGAATCCTTCCGGCAGGCTGGCGATGACATTCCCTTATTCTACGGGACAAATACCTATTTACTATAACCACCGCGCCCCTGCCCGCAAAGGAAGCCAGGGACGCTATCAGGATATTCCGAGCACACCCTTGTATGACTTCGGATATGGTTTAAGCTATACGGATTACAAATACGGAAACCTGACCGCTTCTGCCGAACGGGTGAAGCGTGGCGATGTGCTGACGGTCGAGGTGACGGTGACGAATACCGGGAAACGGGACGGACTGGAAACGGTGCATTGGTTTATCTGTGATCCCGTGAGTTCTATCTCCCGTCCGGTCAAAGAGTTGAAATTCTTTGAAAAACAGTTGATTAAAGCCGGAGAAATGCAGGTGTTCCGTTTTAATATCGATACAAACCGTGATTTCAGTTTCATGGATAACGACGGACAACGTTTTTTAGAGCCGGGGGATTATTATATTCTGGTGAAAGACCAGAAACTAAAGGTGCATGTGGAATAGTTTAAAGTTGCTTTCGTTGGAACGTGAGGTTTGGATTAGAAAATAAAACCTGTTTCGGGAAGCGTATTTTTTAGGTCGTGTAAGTTTAAATGGATTTCGAATGAAGTGCTTGTTCTTGATTTGCTGGGTGTGTTATTGCGTGGGGGCATACGGAATGTATTCCTCCCACCGGAACGGAAAACCCAATTTAGCCCTGTGTCTGGACGGTAAAGACAATAATGTGCGTACCGGAATGGGAATTTTGGAGCCTGAGTGGACTTTGGAGGCGTGGATCAGGGGAAACGATACGTTGTGGAATGAGGTGGAGGCGATTATCGGAGGCGGAGAGTACAGTGAACTGAACTGGGTGGATCATTTGCCATTGGCCGTGAAGAACGGAAAGCTGTATTCTGCCGGGGCAGGCCTCACCGCTCCCGAAGCGCTCGACGACCGCTGGCACCATGTGTCCCTGACTTGCGACGGGAAACGAACAATCCTGTTTATGGACGGGAATCCGGTGGCACAGGCGGATACGGCTATGGCCATACTTCCCGGTGCTATCGGTGTGCATGATAACTGCTTTACGTTCGGCGGGCTGATCGACGAGGTGCGTGTTTGGCGTAGCGCGCTCCCTGCCGGGGTGATCCGGAAATGGATGAATCGTCCCGTGGAAAAGGAGCATCCTTTTTTCCGTTCTTTATGGGGATATTATAATTTTGACGACCTGAAAGAGGAAACCTCCGTCAATTGGGTGGGGAAAGGGCATCAGGCTTACCATATCAGGAACGGGCGTAATAAATACAACGGAACGGCTCCTTTGGCTTATCCTGTTCTCAATGATAATCCCGCTTTTAAAAATTACGAGGGAAAACAAAAGTTGTTCAATGCGGTGGTGATCCGGAACGAATGGGATGTCGATCGCGGCACTTCCGGCAGCCAGGCTTTAAAATTGAGGATAGCCGTGCAGGGCAGCGATGCCCCTTTGAGCCTGACGGAACTTCAATTGGATTTGTCGGGAACCGCTTCGCTGGAGGATATTGAGCAGGTGCACGTGTATTATACCGGGGAGCAGGCACGCTCTGCTTTTCGGACAGAGCTTTTCGGCAACGGGACAGCTCCTGCCCGGCGTATGACGTTCAAAGCCCCGGCGCAGGAAGCGGTGCGGCTTGCTCCGGGGATTAATTATTTTTTGGTGACTTTCGATGTGAAAAAGGATGCCGGAATAGGTCATGCCCTCCGTGCCGATGTCGCTTCGTTCCGGTTGGATAAAAAGTTATACCGTCCGGAATCCTCAATGGAAGAAACCTGCCCGCAGATAACGCTAAACAACACTTTTCATCCGGATTATGTGAAAGTGTTGCAATGGAATATCTGGCATGGAGGAGTCCATCTGGGCAATGAAGGCCGATTACGGGTTTTGGATTTGGTGCGTGCCAGTGGCGCCGACGTGGTGATGATGCAGGAGGCATACGGGATACAGGAAATGCTTGCAGATTCTTTAGGCTATCATCTGAAAACCCGTTCCAAGGGGGATAACCTTGCGCTTTTCAGCCGTTTCCCTTTAGAGGCGGTTGCCTGGCGCGAGCCGTTTAAATCGAATCCGGCAAAGGTCACTTTGCCGAACGGCAAACGGATTTTTCTGGCAGATTGCTGGTTGCGCTATGCCTACCGCCCGGAATACACGAGCGGATATGCCGGAAAAGGGTTGGATCCTTCGGTTTGGGTGGCGGAGGATTCTACGCTGGCGCTTGAAGATATTCGGAATATTTACACAAAGGATATACTTCCACACTTGGAAGAAGGGATGCCGGTAGTTGTTAGCGGCGATTTTAATTCGTGCAGCCATCTGGACTGGACCGAACGTGCCAAACCTTTACATTATGGTTATGGGCCTGTGGCGTTTCCGGCCTCGCGCTATATGCAGGAGAATGGATTCCGGGATAGTTTCCGGGAAAAAAATCCGGATGAGGTGGCTTATCAGGGAGGGACTACTGCTGTTATTTACGGGCAAATGCAGATGTCGCGCATTGATTTCATTTATCATCAAGGAAATATGAAAGTGGTATCATCGAAGATCGTGCGTACTTCCCCGGAAATCGATTATGTTTGGGCATCCGACCATGCGGCGGTTATGACTGTGTTCCGGGTGGAATGATTCCCGGTTGGGAAGGGAGATAGATTTTGGAAAGAATAACCCGGATTCCTGTTTCTGCCTTCCGGCTGTTCTTTTCGATAGGAATTTGCATAACTTTGTGGTAATAAAAGGTGTAAGTTATGGAGAATATCATACAATTGAATAGCATAGATGCTTATAACAAGTTATACGGATTGACAACATTACATCCGCTGGTTGCGGTTGTCGATCTGACCCGATCCACTCGCACGGTCAATCATGTGAAAATGAACTACGGGGTGTATGCCCTTTTTCTAAAACAGGGGGTTAACTGTACGTTGAAATACGGACGGCAGTATTACGATTATCAGGAAGGTACGGTGGTTAGCTTTGCCCCCGGACAATTGATCGGGGTGGATTCGGAACAGGACGAGAGCAAACCGGAAGTCTACGGGTTGATTTTTCATCCCGACCTGATTCATGGAACGGCATTGGGACAAAAAATTAGCAAGTATACCTTTTTTTCCTATGCACAGAATGAAGCATTGCATCTTTCGGAGCAGGAGAGGGCGATTGTTATGGATTGCCTGCATAAAATTCAGCTGGAACTGGAATATCCCGTCGATAAGCACAGTAAAGAGCTGTTGTCTGTCAATATCGAGTTGCTGTTGGATTATTGCCTGCGTTTTTACGATCGGCAGTTTTACACCAGGGAAAAGGTGAACAGCGATATTCTTCATAAGTTTGAATATAACCTGAACGATTATTTCCAAAGCGGAGAGCCTCAGAGAAACGGTTTACCTTCTGTGAAGTATTTTGCGGATAAGGTGTTTCTTTCGCCCGGTTATTTTGGCGACCTGATTAAAAAGGAGACCGGGAGGACTGCCCAGGAGTATATTCAGAATAAAATTATAGACCTGTCGAAAGAATACATTCTCGGCACGGAACGCAGTATCGGGGAAATTGCTTATTCGTTAGGTTTCCAATACCCGCAGCATTTTTGCCGGCTGTTCAAAAAATATGTCGGCTGCACCCCTAATAGTTTCCGGCTGCAAAACTGATAAAATAGAAAAGTGATAAAAAAAGGTACAACCCGCGATGGATTGTACCTTTTTTGGTTTTACCGATAAAACCTTTTATTTTTTCGGCTGGAAGATAATATCGATCACATCGGCATTTTTGAATAAGGACTGTGCAAATTTCTGGATGTCTTTCGGAGAAATTTTGTCCATCATTTTTTCATAGCCTGCCGGGTCGAATTTAATTCCGGAAACATATTCGCTGTAAATGCTGTTCAGCCAATAGCTGTTGTGCAGCTTAGACTGTTCGTAGTTCTTCTTGAGATTCGAAATCACTTTGTGTATTTCCTCTGCGGTAGGGCCTTCCTGCATCATTTTTTCCGTTTCGGCGTAGACCAGTGATTTCAAGTGTGCGGCTCTTTCCGGATCGCAATCGAAAACCATCGTCATGCTGTAATTTTGGTAAGGCTGGCGTACTGCTCCTGCATTTACGGACACTCCGTACGTTCCTCCTTCTTTTTCCCGGATATTTTCAGTGTATCTCAGTTCCAGCACCCCTTCCAGGACGTTGTTGCAAAGATTGTTGTAGACACTGTATTTCATATCTTTGGAAAATTTGGTCACTACGGTGGATTTCGGAGTTTCGAGAGCGATGTCGATCACTTTTTCCGTTCTGCCTTTCGGGCCTCTGACGTTATTGTCGCGCCAGTTTTCTTTCCGGTTTTCGGATTTCAGGGAACCGATGTATTTTTCAACCAACGGTTTCACGGTGTCGGCATCGATATTACCTACGATAAAGAAAGTGAAATCGCTGGCATCTTTGATCCGGTCGCGGTAAACCTGTTCGATTTTTTCGAGGGAGATATTATTCAGGTATTCCTCGTTGAACAAGAGCGTGCGGGGATTGTAATTGCTCATAATCAGTGAAATGGAATCCTGCATGATCTTTTGCGGATTCTTTTGCTGATTGGCAATGGCTGCCCGGTTCCGGCTCATAATCGCTTCGTGGGCTTCTGCATCGAAACGTGGTTTTTCAAAACGCAGGTACAGCAATTGCAGCATCGTTTCGAAATCTTTCGGCGTGGAACTGCCGCTTACGCTTTCAGACATCGAGCTAACCGATACCCCACAGGAAGCCATTTTCCCGGTCAGCATTTTTCGCAGGGTAACAGCATCGAAATCGCCCAATCCGTAAGCTCCGGTCAGGGAACCGACGTTAGAGGCCGACGGCAACATATCTATATCGTAAAGCGAAGTACCTCCTTTGCTGTAAGAAGCCAGAGCTACGGCGTCCTTGTCGTAGTCCGCCTTGCGGAATACCACTTTCGCGCCGTTGGCGAGTGTCCATTCTTCGGCATCGAATTGCGGGAGCTTTTTGGTTTTAATGATCTTCGATCCCGGCAACTCTTCGCTGATCAGCGAAGCGGCCTGCACATTGTCCTCATAGGCTTTCAGGTCTGCTTTTTCAACTTTCTCGATGATAGCCATCGCTTCTTCCTGGGTAAGGTGTTTGGCATCTTCGGACGGGCCGGAGATAATCATCACCCGGTTTTTCGGGGTGTTCCATTCCCGGGCTTTTGCCGACACCTCGGCAACAGTGATTGTCGGAATCACTTGTTTTGCAAATTCGTAATAATATTCGAAATCGACGATCGGCTCGTTTTCCAGAAAGTTGGATTGCATTTCCCGGATATAGCTTTCGTTATTGGTTTTGTCTTTTTCTTTATAAGCGGATTCCAATCCTACGAGCATATTGGTTTTTACCCGTTCCAGTTCGCTTTCGGTGAAACCGAAACGTTTGATCTTTTCGTTTTCGGTCAGCACGGCTTCCAGGGCGATGTCCTCCTGGTTCGGATTGGCGATAGCGGTAATGCTGTAAGAGTTATACCCTCTTACCAATCCGCCGAGGCCAATGCCGGCATTGATGAAAGGAGGTTCGCCTTTTTGCAGCAGTTCATTGATGCGGGAAGCAACCATGCTGTTGTAAAAGCTGTTCACCAGCAAGTCTTTCAGGTAAGCGTGGGTACTTTTCTCCGCTGCGTTTTTTTCCGGCAGGATGGTGGTGATGCTCACCGTGGAACGCTGTGCCTCCTTGTCGGTGGTCACGGCAAAATACATCTCATCGTGTTCCGGTATGGCATAGAAAGGACGTTCCTGCGGATTCTCTATCGCAGGAATTGAGGAAAACATATCTTTGATTTTCTGTTCCATCTGGGCCACGTCGAAATCGCCCACAACGGCAATGGCTTCCAGGTCGGTGCGATACCAGTTATGGTAGAAATCACGGATGGTCTGGGGCTTGAAATTTTTAATTACGTCCAGGCTCCCGATCACATCGCGCACGGCATATTTGGAATCTTTGAACAGCACCGGCATGCTCTGGGCCTGAAGGCGGAAACTCGAATTCCGGCGGGTTCTCCATTCTTCGGAAATCACCCCGCGCTCTTCGTCGATCTCTTTTTCATCGAGTGTCAGGTAATACGACCAGTCGTGCAGGATCAGCAGGCAGGTATCCAGTAATTTCTCATTGGTGGTCGGAACGGCGCTGATGTTATACACCGTTTCGTTATGGGAAGTGTAGGCGTTGATATTGCGCCCGAAAGCCACACCGTATTTTTCAAGGGTGGAAATGATTCCTTTTCCCGGAAAATTTTTTGTCCCGTTGAACGCCATGTGTTCCAGGAAATGGGCGAGGCCGTTCTGCTCGTCGTTTTCGAGCAATGCCCCGGCGTTACGGATTATATAGAAACTGGCTCTGTCTTTCGGTTCCTGATTGTGACGGAGATAGTAAGTAATGCCGTTGGGTAATTTGCCGATTACCGTGTTCGGGTCTTTGGGCAGGGGTGTTTCAAGCCCGGATTGTGCAAAGGCAACTTGCACTAAAAGCAGGCCTGAAAGCAGGAGTAATGTCAGTTTTTGCTTCATAACTTTATTTTTAAATGTCTTTGAAACAAAAGTAGTTTTAATTACGATTTAATAGAGGGGGAGAACTTCGCTTTAACTTAAATTTAATAGGTAGCAGGCCTGAAAAATGATAAATTATAATTTCTGCGGCCTGAAAACAGCCGGATTAAATAAAATGGATACTATGAGAGATTCTACAACACTATTACACCGGGTGCAGGAATGGAACATTCCGGGCATATCGGCTACGGGGGATACGCTCTTGAAAATTGCAATTACCATTGTTATAGCCGTGCTGGTTTATATTGTTGTCCGGGTTTGGGTGACGAAATGGATTAAGATTTTGGTGGGAAAGACCAAAAGCAGGTGGGACGACATTTTGTATGAGCAGCGCTTTTTCAGCAAACTGGCCTACCTGATTCCTCCGATTGCCGCTTATGTGGTTCTTTCTTTTATCCAATGGGAACATAAATACATCCTCCGGCGAATGGTGGACATTTGGCTGGTGGTTGCTTCGCTTTTTATCCTGACGGCTTTGCTCAATGCCATCAATAAAATCTACGAGAGCTATCCGATCTCCAAAAACCGCCCGATCACCTTTTTTATCCAGCTCGTGAAGGTGTTCCTGTATACGGTGACCACCATTACGGTGGTGAGTATTTTTGTCAATAAATCCCCGGAACACCTGATTGTGGGATTGAGTGCCTTTGCGGCGGTGCTTTTGCTGATTTTCAAGGATTCCATTCTTGGATTTGTGGCGGGCATTCAATTGACGGCTAACGATATGGTGAGGATTGGCGATTGGATTGTGATGCCCAATAACAATGCGAACGGCACGGTTTTGGAAATCAACCTGTATACGGTGAAGGTGCAAAACTGGGATATGACCATTTCGACGATACCCACCTACCAGATGGTGTCGGAATCGTTCACCAACTGGCGGGGCATGGAGGAATCGCCGGGCAGGCGGATTATGCGGAGCATCAATATCGACATTCATTCGGTGCATTTCCTAAGCCACGATGAGGTGGAAAAATTCAAGGAATCGGAATTCCTGAAAGATTACCTTAGCTCCATGCAGGAGAAATTAGTAAGTATGAATAAGGATAAGGATACGATTCTGGACGAGCGCAAACTGACGAACATCGGAATTTTCCGGCAATATATGGAGTTTTGGATTAATGCCAATCCCGACATAAACAAAGGCATGACACACATGGTGAGGCAGTTGCAGCCGGGGCCTACCGGGATGCCGATCGAGATTTATTGTTTTTCCGCCAAACAGGAGTGGGTGGCGTATGAGAAAGTGCAGTCGGATATATTCGATCATGTGATGGCGGTGATTCCTGAATTTAATTTAGAAGTTTTTGAATACCCTTCGCAATATGTCGGGGAGTAAATTTTTTAACGTTCGCCTTTCTACTTTCAATTACTTATCGTAATTTTGAAAGCTAAAATAAAAACAGTAGATATGGCGAAAGAAAAAGTCAGACTGTGGGATAGGCTGAAGTATAAATATAAATTATCCGTTATCAATGAAACCTCCTATGAAGAGGTGTTCAATTTCCGGCTGTCGCAATTGCATGTGTTGATGGCGTTGAGCGTGTTAGGGGTGATTTTGATTACGCTGACTATTTTATTGATTGCTTTTACCGATTTACGGGAGTTTATCCCCGGTTATCCCGACGGAAAGATGAGGCAGATGATTACCGGGAATGCGTTGCGGGTGGATTCGCTGGAACAGGAACTGGCTAAGCGCGACCGTTTTTTAACTTCGATACAGATTATGTTGAGCGACGGGGATACCACCCAGATGCAGGAGGTGAGGGACGATACGTTGCGCAGCGTGTACGATACGGTGACCTTCAATATCACTCCCACGGAAAGCGATTTCCGGGCAGAGATAGAAGAGAGGGAACGGTTTAACCTGTCGCTGGGGCTCAAGGAACAAAACCGGGATTATTACCATTTCTTTCCCCCGGTTGAAGGGTTGGTGAGCCGCAGTTTCGACGAGAAAAGCCGTCATTACGGTACGGATGTTGTGGCAAAGCCCAGTGCGAAAGTTTCCACCGTGCTGGACGGGGTGGTGATTTTTACGGACTGGACGGTGAAAACGGGATATGTGATCCAGGTGCAGCATGCAAACAATTTACTTTCCATTTATAAGCATAATTCAACTTTATTGAAAAAGCAGGGCGATTATGTGCGTGCCGGAGAGGTGATTGCTATTGTTGGAAATACGGGAGAGGAATCTACCGGGCCTCATTTGCATTTTGAATTGTGGAGGGCCGGAAATCCGCTGAATCCTGAAGATTTTATCAAATTTAAGTAGTATCGGCACGGGGGAGATACCATACAGGGAATGAAGAATATTGCAATTTTAGGTTCTACGGGTTCTATCGGGACCCAGACATTACAAGTGATAGAGGCTAATCCGGACAGGTTTTGCGTTGAGGTGCTGACAGCCAACCGGAACGCCGACCTTTTGATTGAACAGGCGTTGAAATTTAAGCCGGGGATCGTTGTGATTGCCGATGAGGAAAAATATCCCTATGTGCAGGAGGCTTTAGGGCGGGAGGATATTAAGGTGTATGCCGGAGCCTCGGCCATTGCCCAGGTGGTGGCTACCGGGCAGGTGGATGTGGTGGTGACCGCTATGGTGGGATATAGCGGGCTGATTCCGACGGTGAATGCGATCAGGGCGGGGAAGACCATTGCGCTGGCCAATAAGGAAACGCTGGTGGTGGCTGGCGACCTGATTAACCGCTTGGTGGAAGAGCATAAGGTGGCGATCTTGCCTGTGGATTCGGAACATTCGGCTATTTTCCAATGTCTTGTGGGAGAAAGCCGCAATCCGGCGGAAAAACTGATTCTGACGGCTTCCGGCGGGCCTTTCCGAGGAAAGGATACGGCTTTTCTGGAGAAGGTGACGGCTGCCGATGCGTTGAAGCATCCCAATTGGAACATGGGGGCGAAAGTGACGATCGATTCGGCTTCGATGATGAACAAAGGGTTTGAGATGATCGAGGCGAAATGGCTATTCGGCATGAAGCCGGAACAGATTGAAGTGGTAGTGCATCCCCAATCGATTATACATTCTATGGTGCAATTTGCCGACGGGTGTATCAAAGCCCAGTTAGGTGTGCCGGATATGCGGCTGCCGATTCAGTATGCCCTGACTTATCCGGAACGGGCGAAGTCGGATTTCGGGCGGGTGGATTTCGGCGTGATCCGCCAATTGACTTTTGAAGAGCCCGACCGGAAGACTTTCCGTAATTTGCAACTGGCTTATGAAGCTGTGGCGCAGGGGGGGAATATGCCCTGCATCCTGAATGCGGCGAACGAAGTGGCTGTGGAGGCTTTTTTGCAGGGAAAACTGGCTTTTACCGCCATGCCCGACCTGATCGGGGAAACCATGCGGCAGGTGGCTTTTGTGCCCCGCCCTTCGATAGACGATTACATTGAAACCGACCGTGTCAGCCGCCGGGTTGCCACGGACTATCTGCATAAATTAAATTAAAAATACGGGAATATTATGGATATATTGATTAAAGTTCTACAATTTGTATTGAGCCTTTCCATTTTGGTTTTGTTCCACGAGTTCGGGCATTTCCTGTTTGCAAAGCTCTTTAAAACAAGGGTTGAAAAATTTTATATGTTTTTCAATCCGTGGTTTTCGTTGTTTAAATTCAAAAAAGGGGAAACGGAATATGGCATCGGTTGGTTGCCTTTGGGCGGCTATGTGAAGATTGCCGGAATGGTGGACGAATCAATGGATACCGAACAGATGAAAAAGCCGGCACAGCCCTGGGAATTTCGTTCCAAACCCGCCTGGCAGCGTTTGCTGATTATGCTGGGAGGGGTGATGGTGAATGTGCTGCTGGCATTTGCGATTTATATCGGCATCCTGTTTACCTGGGGTGAAACTTACCTGCCTGCCGAAAATGTGAAATATGGGGTGGTGTGTGATGAGATTTTCACCGACATGGGGATGCAAAAGGGCGATGTTATCGTGGCTTTGGATCACAAAAAGGTGGAACGTTTCAACGATATTATTCCTGAACTGCTGCTGAATAACCCGAAGACGATTCAGGTGAAACGGGGGGAAGAGATGGTAGATCTGTCGGTGCCGGAAACTTTTTTGCCTCAAATTCTGGAATTATCGTCTAAGAGTTTTAAGGTGAAGTCGTTACTTTCGCCCCGTGTGCCTACCGACGGCGTGGTGGTGAGGGGATTTGCCGATTATTCGGTGGCTTACGACGCGGGGGTGCGTGAAGGCGATAAGGTGATTGCCATTAATCAGGATACGCTGGCATTTTATGATGAGTTCCCCGAACTGCTGGCAGCCAGCAAAGGAAAAGAGTTAAACCTGACGGTGCTTAGGGGAACCGACACCCTGCAATATGCCATGACGCTGGGAACCGACGGTTTGCTGGGTGTGCAATATGTTCCGGCTTCGAGTGTGGATTTTGAATTTGCCACCCAGGATTATTCCCTGTGGAAGGCTATCCCGGCGGGTGTCAGCATGGGTGTGGAACAGCTGGGGTCTTATGTGAAGCAGTTAAAACTGCTGTTTTCCCAGGGAGAAACGGCCTATAAATCGGTGGGAGGTATGGCATCGATCGCGAATATTTTCCCCGGAACCTGGAACTGGCAGGCTTTTTGGGAGCTTACCGCCCTGATTTCGATTATGCTGGCGGTGGTGAATATCCTGCCTATCCCGGCTTTAGATGGGGGGCATGTGCTGTTCCTGCTCTACGAGGTGGTGACACGCCGGAAACCCGGAGAGAAATTTATGGAATATGCACAGATTGCCGGAATGGTTTTCATTTTCGGACTGTTCATTCTGGCTAATGTGAACGATGTGATTAAATTCTTCGGATAATGGACGATAAAGTAAAGGAATTTAGGGAATACAGGGAAAGGATGAACGAAAAAATCCTGGCTTCCGATAATAAGGTGATTAAACGTATTTATAATATCGACACCAACACTTACATGGATGGCGCGCTTCCGGCAAAGGTGAAAGAAATGCTGGGATTGGCCACTTCGATGGTGCTGCGGTGTGACGATTGCGTGAAATACCATTTGGAAAAATGCCACGAGCAGGGAGTGACCACTCCCGAATTGTTTGAAGTTTTCGCCGTGGCGGATGTGGTAGGGGGTACGATTGTCATTCCCCATTTGAGACGGGCGGTGGAATATTGGGAATTGCTGCAAGGTGAAGGAAAAGAATCCATAGAGAAATGAAAAAGGTATTGATTTTGTTTTTTTTGTGCATGGCCGGTGGGCTCCGGGCACAGGAAAGCGGGGAAGTCAGGTGGCTGACAATAGAGGAAGCGGAAAAACTGAATAAGGAAAATCCCCGGCCGTTCATCATTGATTTCTATACTGATTGGTGCGGCTGGTGTAAACACATGGATAAAACCACTTATTCCAATCCGGTGGTGGCTTCCTTCATCAACCGGGGATTTTATCCGGTGAAAATCAATGCCGAGTCTGCCGATACCGTCGTTTTCCGGGATAAGGTATATGTTCCCGTCAAAAATGGGAATAAAACGATCAACGGGCTGGCTTTGGAAATGCTGGGAGGAAAAATGGCCTATCCGACAACGGCTTTCGTGTATGACCAGGAAAAAATCAATCTGGTGGTGCCGGGCTATATCGATGTGCCGAAGATGCAGGGGTTTCTGGTGTATTTCACTGAGAATGTCTACCAAACCACGAATGTGAACGTTTTTCTTGCCGATTTTGAAAAGGTGTTCGGGGTGGATGCCCCGGAGAAAGCCGACAGTGTTTCTTATTGGACGGAGTTTAAGGATTTGGAAAAAAAGCGGAAAGAGAAAAATAAAAAGATACTCCTTTTTTTAGGGGCTTCCTGGAATAATTCTTCAAGGATCATGGAACGGATGGTATTCACCGATTCCCTGTTCGCGGAACTGGCCCAGAAATATTTTTATTGCCTGCATTTGGATGCCCAATCCCAGGATACGCTTACTTTCACCACTCATAAGTTCGGGAATGCGGGGCCGGATAACAGCAATCTGCATCAGTTAGCTATCGCATTGAGCGACAAGATATTGAGAGTTCCGAGTATTTATATCTTCGATGAAGAAGAGAAGATGATGGAACGCCTGTATTTTTATGTAGACAGGGAAAGAGGACGGCTGGTGCTGGATTTCATCGGATCGGATGCTTTTAAAGATATGTCCTGGCAGGATTATGTGAAGCTGAAATCAAAAGAAGGTTTTTAAGAATGCGGACAGGCTGGGTATATGTGATTTTGTTTTCCCTGCTGGGCTTACAGGCCGAAGGGCAAACCTGCCGGGTTGTTTTTTATAATGTAGAAAACCTATTCGACACACAGGACGATCCGTCCACGCAGGACGAGGAGTTTACGCCTGCTGGGGCGAAACATTGGACGGAACGCCGCTATCAGGAAAAATTGTCGCATCTTGCCGAAGCGTTGAGAGAGGCCGGAGGAGGGGAGTTACCCGCTTTTATCGGATTGGCGGAAGTGGAAAACCGGGCGGTGGTGAGCGACCTGATCCGGCAACCGGGTTTGCGGGAGGGAGATTACCGCATCGTGCATCAGGATTCGCCCGATCTTCGGGGAATAGATGTCGCTTTTTTATACCGTCCCGCTTCTTTTCATCTGTTGGATTCCGCTGTTTGGGAAGTTACTTTTCCGCAGGATTCTACTCTGAAAACGCGGGATATTTTATACATATCCGGCAAGGTGGGAAAAGAAACCCTTCATTTTATGGTGTGCCATTTCCCTTCTATGTATGGAGGGGAAGCGAAAAGCGAGTGGAAGCGTGTGAGGGCGGCCCAGATCGTACGCCAGAAAACGGATTCGATCCGCCGGGGCGATCCGGGAGCGAAAATCGTGATTATGGGCGATTTGAACGGCAAGGCGAACACCGAAGCACAAAAGGCCATGGGCGTGCAAAGCTCTGAACTGGCGGAGATTGTACCGGATGGATTGTATAATATGGGGTATTATTTGCTTTATAAAGGGTATGGAAGTTACCGTTACCGGGGAAGCTGGCAGACGCTCGACCATATTATTGTTTCGGGAACTCTTTTGCGGGCAAAGCGCGGTTTGCGGGCGAAGGAAAAAATGACGGTGTTTTCTGCTCCTTTCTTACAGGAAAAAGATCGGCAGCATTCCGGGCTTAAACCTTTTCCCACTTACCGGGGACCGTATTACTGCGGAGGATATAGCGATCATTTACCTGTTTACCTCGACTTGTTTCGGGGAAAGGAGAAAAAGTAATTGTTTCACGAAGTGATTGTGTATAAGATATATGACGGGGTGGTAGGATTACCATCCCGTTTTCGTGTGTGTGCCTTCCGGGAAATCCGGTCAAAGAAAAAATGCGTAAAGAAAATATTTTGGAGGGGCGGTAATAAAAAAATTAACCTTATCTTTGGCGCGCAAAATTCATAACAACTGCTATGGACGACTATCATCAAAAGTATTAATTGGACAAAGGTTTTCTCTGGCCTTTGTTCGTAACAAGAAAGGAGGCTTTCTATGAGAAGATTTTTGTGCTGCAACGAAGCTTTTGCCGAAAAAAAATCGTGGCAGAACGATTGCTGGATTTGTATTGAATTGCCAACAGAGCAAGACGATCGTTACCTGATTCAGGAATTGAACATCCCCCAGGCATTTTTATCTGATATTCACGATGTTGACGAACGTCCCCGTATCGAAATAGAGGACGGTTGGACGCTGATGATCCTGCGTATCCCTTACCGGGAAACGGAAAACGATATTCCCTATATCACCGTGCCCCTGGGGATCATTATGAAAGAACATTATTTCGTGACCGTTTGCCACTACAAAACGGACATGTTGCCTGATTTTATGCTCCACATGCAAAGAAAGCGGCTCACGGTGGACAGCAACTGGGATTTGGTGTTCCGTTTGTTCCTGTCGTCTTCCGTATGGTATTTGAAATATCTGAAACAGATCGACAATCAATCGCGGGCGGTGGAAAAGGAATTGGAACGCTCCATTCAGAATGCAGAATTACAACGTTTGTTAAAAATTGAGAAATCTTTAGTCTTTTTTATTACCTCTTTGAGGGGAAACGATAACCTATTGATTAAGCTGAAAAACCTGAAAACGCAGCGTCAATATTTCGATCCCGACTTGTTTGAAGACGTGGAAGTCGAGCTGCGACAGGCTCAGGATTCGGCGCGGATTTATAGTGATATTCTTAGCGGAACGATGGATGCATTTGCATCGGTTATTTCTAATAACCTGAATATCATTATGAAACGAATGACTGCTTTGTCGGTGTTGCTGATGATTCCCACACTGATCGCCAGTTTGTATGGGATGAACGTACCCAATTCCTTGCAGGAAAATACATACGGTTTCATTATCATTTCTTTGGTATCGATAGCCTTCTCCGGAATCGGTTTTTTAGCCATCCGGCGGATGAAATGGTTTTAATGTTTTTTTAACGAAACAACAGCTAAACTTTTGGAAAGCGACCTTGTCTAACACATATAATGTGGTTGGGTGTTTTAGTGTGAAAGCATTTTTTTATATTTGTGAACTCTTTCTTTTTTGAATGGCATCGGAAAGAGAGGGGACGGGCATTGAGAAATATAATTATATACGTATGAATAAATATGTGAAAAGATCGCTGCAAATAGGCATTCCTGTGCTGATTGCAGCTTGGATTATCATTCCAAAAGTGCTGAATAATGGTGAGAAAACAGCAACCGAGAGCCGGGGCGGGAGTGCCGGGGCGAAAAGTAGTTTACCTGTAACGGGTATCGTGGCGAAAACTTCCATTTCTACGAATGGGATTATGGCCAACGGAACCATGCTTGCAAATGAAGAAGTGGACCTGGTAGCAGAGATCGTGGGGAAAGTAGTGAAAATTTATTTTCAGGAGGGTAGCCATGTGAAAAAAGGGCAATTGCTGCTGAAAGTGGACGATGCCGACCTTCAGGCACAATTGTCACGGGCGGAATTTCAACAAAAACTGTTGTCGGAAAAATTGGAAAGACAGCGTATTTTGTTGAAGAGGGAATCTGTGAGCCGGGAAGCGTTCGACCAGTTGCAGACCGATTATAATATGCTGGTGGCCGACATCGAATTGCTGAAAGTGAAAATCAGCCGGACAGAAATACGGGCTCCTTTCGACGGGGTGATGGGATTTCGTTATGTGAGTGAGGGGAGCTATGTGCAGCCGAGTTCAAAAATCGCCCGGATTGTAGATAATTCCGTTTTAAAATATGAATTTTCCATAGCCGAGAAATATGCGTCCCAAAATTTGAAAGGACGCAGTATTGCTTTCCGGGTGGCCGGACAGGACAAGACTTTCTCTGCCCAGGTATATGCAGTAGATCCTTTGATCGACGTGAATACCCGCATGATCCTGCTGCGTGCCCGTTTCCAGAATAAGAACGGGGAATTGATGCCGGGGATGTTTGCCAAAGGAAACCTGATTGTGGATGGTAATACTGAATATATAGCCATACCCACCGAAGCCGTTGTGCCTGAAATGGACGGAAAACGGATGTGGGTGATGAAAAACGGCAAAGCGGCCAGCGTGCCCGTGGTGACGGAGAGCCGTAGCGAGAAATTCGTGGAAGTGATTTCCGGCATCCAGCCCGGCGACACTGTGCTTACCGGAGGACTGATGCAATTGCGCGACGGAATGGCCGTGAGTGTCAATGTGGCAAAATAATGAAAGTATTAATGTGCTAAATTGAGGATAGAATGAGTTTATCATCAACCTGTATAAAAAGGCCGGTATTTGCCACCGTTATTAACGTTGTGCTCATCCTGATCGGATTTATCGGCCTGGCGTTCCTCGGGGTGCGTGATTACCCCAGTGTGGACCCGCCTATCATTTCGGTTTCGACCAGTTTTCCGGGAGCAAATGCCGACGTTATCGAAACTCAGATCACAGAACCTTTGGAAGCGGCGATCAACGGTATTCAGGGAATCCGGGCATTGACCAGTACCAGCCGTGACGGACGGAGTTCTATTACGGTGGAATTTGAACTGGAAGTCGATCTGGAAACAGCCGCCAACGATGTGCGCGATAAAGTGTCCGGGGCACAGCGTAAATTGCCGAAAGACGTAGACCCGCCTACCGTGACCAAAGCGGATGCCGATGCGCAGCCGATTTTCGGTGTGTCGTTACGGAGCGACCAGCGTTCGCTGATCGACCTGAGTATGTATGCCGAACAATACTATAAAGAACGGTTACAAACCATTTCGGGTGTTAGTAGTGTGTCGATCTGGGGAGAAAAGCGATATTCCGTGCGTCTGCGGATGGATCCTTCTTTGCTGGCGGCTTACGGGATTACCCCGATGGATGTGAGGGATGCCGTTACCAGCGAAAATATCGAATTGCCTTCGGGGCGTATCGAGGGAGAGAATACGGAACTGACCATCCGTACTTTAGGGCGTTTGATGACGATAGATGACTTTAACCATTTGGTGATTAAAGAAAGCGGGGATAAAGTAGTCCGTTTTCAGGATATAGGAATTGCCGAAGTCGATGCGGAAGATGTGCGCTCGATCATGAAACGGAACGGAATCCCGATGGTGGCCTGTGTGATTACACCCCAGCCGGGAGCCAACTATATAGACATTGTCGATAAGGCATACGGGGTGATGCAGGATTTGGAAAAAGATTTGCCCGAAGATATTGAAGCCGGAGTTGCTTTTGACAACACGGTGTTTATCCGTAATTCGATCAATGAAGTGAAAGACACCATCGTAGAGGCTTTTTTGCTGGTGGTTTTGATTATTTTCCTGTTCCTGCGTAACTGGCGCACCACGCTGATTCCTGTGTTGGCGATCCCGATTTCGCTGATCGGTGTGTTTTTCGTGATGTATCTGGCGGGATTCTCCATAAATATCCTGACTTTATTGGCGGTGGTGCTGGCGATCGGGCTGGTGGTGGACGACGCTATAGTCGTCATGGAGAACATCTACACGAAAATCGAGCAGGGGATGTCGCCTTTGGAAGCCGGTTTCAAGGGATCGAATGAAATCTTTTTTGCCGTGATCGCTACCACGATTGCGTTGGTGGCGGTGTTTTTCCCGATTGTGTTTTTGCAGGGAACCACCGGGCGTTTGTTCCGGGAGTTCAGTATCGTGATTACAGGGGCGGTGATTATATCTTCATTCGTGGCCCTGACGTTTACGCCGATGGTTTCTACGAAGCTGCTGACCCGGAATGTCACCGACAATTGGTTTTACCGGAAATCGGAGCCTTTTTTCAACTGGATGATAGAATCCTACCGGAAAGGGCTGGACGGATTTATGAAAGTGCGTTGGCTGGCTCCGGTGATATTGCTCGTCAGTGGGTTCCTGATCTTTTTATTGTGGCAGGCTACTCCATCGGAAATGGCTCCGCTGGAAGACCGTTCCAATATCCGTATCGTTTCTACCGCACCCGAAGGAGCGACTTTCGAATACATGAATCGTTATGCCACCGAATTATCGTCTTACCTGGAACAGGAAGTGCCTGAACAGGAAAAGATCATCGAGATGATCGGGGGAGGAAATACAAACCGTTCCAATTTGAACTTGTGGCTGGTGGCTCCGGAGGATAGAGAGCGTACACAGCAGGAAATTGCCGATGAATTGGGCGTGCAGGTAAGAAAGTTTACGGGAGCGCGTACGATGGTGTCGCAGCAGCAAACCTTCGGCGGGCGGCGTGGCGGCCTTCCGGTGGAATATGTGATTCAGGCGAAAAACCTCGACGACCTCAAGCGGGTATTGCCCCGTTTTATGGAGGAGGTGAACAAAAGCCCGATATTTTCGGTAGCGGATTTGAACTTGAAATTTACGAAGCCGGAATTAACCATCAATATCGACCGGGATAAGGCGGCGGTGCTGGGAGTTTCCATGCAGAATATCGCCCAGACGCTTCAATTGACGATGAGTGAACAGCGGGTGGGATATTTTATCCTGAACGGTAAACAATATCAGATATTGAGCGAATTAGATCGGGAAAACCGGAATAAACCTTCCGATTTGCAGAATATTTATGTGCGGAATTCGGCGGGGCAGCTGATTGCTTTGGACAACCTGGTGACGACTTCCGAAAGCTCTATGCCTCCGCAATTGTACCGTTACGACCGTTTTGTGGCGGCAACGGTATCCGCCGGGCTGGCTAAAAAGAAAACCATTTCCCAGGGGCTGGAAGAAATGGATAGAATTGCCGCCGAAGTGCTGGACGATAATTTTAAAACAACGCTTTCCGGTAGTTCCAAAGATTTCGTGGAAAGTTCGTCCAGCTTGATGTTTGCTTTTGTTTTGGCTTTAGTCTTCATCTATTTGGTGTTGGCGGCCCAGTTCGAAAGTTTCCGCGATCCGCTGATTATCATGTTCACCGTGCCTCTGGCATTGATCGGGGCGATGGTATCCATGTGGTATTTCGAGCAAACGATGAATATTTTCAGCCAGATCGGGATTATCATGTTGATCGGGTTGGTATCGAAAAACGGTATTTTGATTGTGGAATTCGCCAATCAGCGGAAAGCGCAGGGGGAACCGATGCTGGAGGCTGTGAAAAACGCAGCCGTAGCCCGTTTCCGTCCGATTCTGATGACCAGCTTATCGACCGTGCTGGGTATTTTGCCGATGGCCATGGCCACCGGAGCGGGGGCGGAAAGCCGTGTCGCTATGGGTATTGCCGTTGTCGGCGGAATGGTGGGTGCAACCTTCCTGTCGCTGTTTGTGATTCCGGCAATCTATTCTTACCTGTCCTCCGATACGGTGAAAATGATAGAAGAAGAACATAAGGAGTGATAATATAATAACGACCAGTAATTGACGATGAAAAAGAATGGTTTAAAGCAAGCGATGCGGTTTGTGTTGCTGATAGGCTTGCAGGTTTCTATGTTTCAGGCGGCGCCTGCCCAGAAAAGGGTCACTTTAGAAGAATGTATCGAAAGAGCATTGGAGGCGAATTATTCGATCAAGATGATCCGCAATCAGGAAAAAATGGCGGCTAACGATTTGAATTATTCTCCTTTCCTGCCTACTTTGGGCGTTACTGCCGGACAAAAACAGACGATCAACGATTCGAAGACAACCACGAACGGGGAAAACAGGGAACTGAACAGTTCCCGGTCGGACGCTTTGACCGCCGGAGTGGCTTTGAACTGGCGTTTGTTCGACGGGATGGGCATGTTCGTTACGCAGGAGAAATATCAGGAAATGATGACAATCGGGGAACTGAATACCCAGATGGCGATAGAAAATCTGATTGTGAATGTAAGCGCTTCCTACTATAATGTGATTATGCAGCACAGCAAGCTCGATGCCGCCCGCCATTCGTTAGGGTTGTCCACCGAGCGGTATAAGGAAGCAAGGGATAAATATATGATAGGCGTATTGTCCGGTTTGGATGCCCAGCAGGCGAAACTCGACCTGAATGCGGACAGTTCCAATTATATGAAGCAGAGAGAACTGCTGAAAAGTGCTTATATCGCTTTGAATTTGTCGATGAACGCCGATTTGCAGCAGGCGATGTATGTGAAGGATTCCATTACCTTGCTGGAGCCATTGGTTTTCAATGAACTGAATGATAAAATGTTGGAGCTGAATACAACCCTGATGATCGGAAGGCGCGACCGGAAGGTGTCGGAACTGGATATGAAGCTGGCGCGTGCTGCCTTGTTTCCAACCCTGGATTTTGCTGCCGGGTACAATTACAGCCGTACGAAAGCCCCTGAGGCGACTACTTCGCTCAACCGGACAAACGGTCCGTATTGGGGATTTTCGGTGAGCGTGGATGTGTTTAACCGACTGGATAACCGCAAACGCATAAAAAATGCCCGATTGGATATGGAAAATGCCGACCTGTCTTATCAGGAGGCGGAATTGCAATTAAAAGCCGATCTGGCGCAGCTTTATAACACTTATGAAAATAACCTTCAGATTGTGAGCTTCGAAAAGGAGAGTGCGGCCGTAGCCTTTGAAAATCTGGATGCCGCCCTTGAAAAATATAAGCTCGGAACGCTGTCGGGGATAGAATTCCGGGAATTTCAACGCAGCTATATCGATGCGGTGGATCGTGAGGTAACTGCTGTTTTTCAGGCTAAAGTTTCGGAATTATCCCTATTGCTGATCAGCGGGGAACTGAAGGTTAAAAATTAAGCCGCTTATTTTTGTATGCTCAAATTTATTCGTACTTTAGCCCATTGACATATATCTTTAACATTTAAAATATTTGCAATGAGTAAAGTTCTGATTATCGGTGCCGGAGGTGTTGGTACGGTCGTTGCGCACAAGGTGGCGCGCAATCCTTTATTTACTGATATTATGCTGGCGAGCCGCACAAAATCGAAGTGTGACGAGATCGCGGCCGCTATCGGTGGTAACCGGATAAAGACGGCGGCAGTGGATGCCGACAAGGTACCCGAACTGTGCGCCCTGATGCGTTCGTTCCAGCCCGATATTGTTGTAAATGTGGCTTTGCCTTATCAAGACCTGACCATTATGGATGCTTGCCTGGAATGCGGGGTGAACTATCTGGATACGGCGAATTACGAGCCGAAAGACGAGGCAAAGTTTGAGTATAGCTGGCAGTGGGCTTATCAGGATCGTTTCAAGGAAAAAGGACTGACGGCCATTCTCGGATGCGGATTCGACCCGGGTGTTTCGGCTATCTTTACCGCTTATGCCGCTAAACATCATTTTGATGAAATTCATTATCTGGATATTGTGGATTGTAATGCCGGGAACCACGGTATGGCTTTTGCCACAAACTTCAATCCGGAAATCAATATTCGTGAGGTGACCCAGAAAGGACGTTACTGGGAAAATGGGAAATGGGTGGTGACCGAACCGCATGAAATCCATAAACCGTTGACCTATCCGGAAATCGGGGAACGGGAATCGTATGTGATCTATCACGAAGAATTGGAATCGCTGGTGAAAAATTATCCCACGATCAAACGCGCCCGTTTCTGGATGACATTCGGACAGGAATATTTAACCCATTTGCGGGTGATCCAGAACATCGGCATGTCGCGTATCGACCCGATTATGTATAACGGTGTGGAAATCGTGCCGATTCAATTCCTGAAAGCCGTATTGCCCGATCCAAAATCGTTGGGGGTAAACTATCACGGGCAGACTTCTATCGGTTGCCGGATTAAGGGAATCAAGGACGGAAAAGAGAGAACTTACTATATCTATAACAATTGCGACCACGAACGTGCTTTCAAGGAAACGGGAACACAGGCGGTGAGCTATACCACCGGAGTTCCGGCAGCTTTGGGCGCAGCTATGTTTGCCAAAGGATTGTGGAAAGGGGCAGGAGTGTATAATGTGGAGGAATTTGATCCGGATCCGTTCTTGGCAGAGCTGGGAGAACAGGGATTGCCCTGGGTGGAAAAATTCGATATTGACCTCGAAGTATGACCTGGAAAGATAAGATACTGAAAGAGTGGGATTTTTCAGCGGTGCCTTCTCCGGCTTACGTGCTTCACGAAGATTTGCTGGCCGGAAACATGAAGGTGATCGATGAAGTGAGGAAGAAAGCGGGAGTAGAGGTAATCGTTGCCCTGAAAGCCTGTGCGATGTGGAGTATCTTTCCCGAATTGAAAAAACATGCTGACGGAGCCACTGCAAGTTCGCTTGCGGAGGCTCGTCTCGTTTTTGAGGAATTCGGCCAGCCTGCCCACACCTATGCTCCGGTTTACATGGAACAGGAATACGATGAGATTTTAAAATACAGTAACCATATCACCTTTAATTCCCTCGGTATGTTTGCCCGGCTCGGAAAGCGGGCGATGGAAGCCGGAGTGTCCTGCGGTTTGCGGGTGAATCCGGAATATTCGACCGTGGAAACCGATCTGTATAATCCTTGCGACCGTGGATCGCGGCTGGGAATATTATCGGAGGATTTGACCGTATTGCCGGAAGGGGTGGAAGGGTTGCATTTTCATGCTTTGTGTGAATCGCGTCCGGATGACCTGAGGCGGACTCTGGAAGCGGTGGAAAACCGTTTCGGGCGATTCTTCCCGCAGCTTAAATGGCTGAACATGGGAGGGGGACACCTGATGACACACCCGGAGTATGATGAACAGGAGTTGATCCGGATATTGACAGAATTTAAAGCGAAATACCCTCATCTGCGGATTATTTTAGAGCCGGGAAGTGCCTTTACGTGGGATACGGGCTGTTTGGTGGCTACGGTCGAAGATGTTGTGCGGAATGGCGGGGTAAATACTTTGATGCTGAACGTGTCTTTTGCCTGCCACATGCCCGATTGTCTGGAAATGCCGTATAAGCCCGCGATCTTAGGAACACATGAGCCGGAAGCAGGAGAGAAGCGTTGGAGGATGGGAGGAAATAGCTGTCTGGCCGGGGATTTTTACGGAGATTGGGCGTGGGACGGCGGGCGCGAGCCGCAAGTGGGCGACCGGATTGTATTTCGGGATATGATTCATTATACGATGGTGAAAACAACCATGTTCAACGGTGTTTCACATCCTGCCATCGGAATTTGGAATCCGGAAACGGGTTTCCGGCTAATCCGGAAATTCGGATATGAAGATTATAAAGGACGAATGTCCTGACTTTACGCATCCTCCCGCCGCCTGTGAAAAATGGTGCAGGTGTGGCGAAAGAAAGTATTTTTTATAAGATACCCTCAAAAGTTGTAAAGGCTTTTGAGGGTTATTTTTTTAGGCTGTGGAATAACGGAGGGGTAAAGTGTGAAAGCCTCTCCATTTAAGGATAAATTTCCTACTTTAATAGAAGATGATAATCCCATTGTTGTGTTTTTTAAGTATAAACTGTCCTGAAATATTGGACTTTAGGGTTATCTATTTTACCTATTCGTCGTAAAGCAGCGCTTCGTACACTTTTTTTAATTGTTGCCGCAAATATTTCACGGCATAATGTTTTCTGGAAAGCAGTGTTTTTACGGCTATTCCGCTGCTGGCCGATAATTCTTTGAAGGTTATGCCTTGCAGTTCCGTTTGTTCAAAAACGATTCTTTGTTCCGGTGGTAATTCGCTCAAAGCCTTTTCCAGTTCTTCCCATACCAAAGTCCTCAAATATTCTTTGTCGGGCGACAGGTCTTCGTCGACGAGGATTTCAGTGACTTCACGGAGGAACGAATCGTCGTTCCGCTGTACGGCTATTTGCGGCATACGCTCTTCCTGCTGCTTACGGTTCCTGTCTATGATGCTGTTGCGGGCAACCTGATAAAGCCAGCCTGATATTTGCAGAATAGAAGTGTTTTCCTCCGTCTGAATAAGGCGTAGGAAAACGTCCTGTAAAATATCTTCCGCATCTTCTTCTTTCTGCACCTTATCCCGGATAAAAGCGAGTAGTTTTTGCCGATACTTTTTAAATATGTCGGCAACGTTATTTTTCATCGCTAATTTCTTCGTCACCTATTTTTTGAAGCTTTTCGCGGATGAATGCCCGCCTTTCGTCCCGTGACATTCCGCGCATCACTTCATGCAGGTGTCGATGTCTGCCTCTCCGGGGCGCAGGGAAACCGAAGTGTCCGGTCAACAGGCGGAATAATGCCGCAAGCCCTAACGCCTGCCAGTAGTTGATACAGTTCCATCCGGTGATTGTCGGAACGACGAGATTCCATAACCACATAATTACGGCAACAAGCAATGCGATAAGGGAGATTCCTCCGATCGTGCAGGCAATGATTTTGAGCGTACGGGTAATGATTTTAGGTTTTCTTTCCATAATTTTTTCTTTTATGTTTTCAATACTGATTCAGTAGGATGCGAATGGCTTTTGCCGGGCATAGTTTTTCACATTTCCGGCATCCTATACATACATTTCGGTCGGCTATATTTACAAAGCGACACATTCCGTTATTTACCATTTTTAGCGCGCCTTTCGGACAATGCCTGACGCATTTACCGCAACCTGTACAATCGTATGTAAAAAATTCTATTTCCATTTTTATCTTACTCCTTTCATATAAGGAGACGATCGACCGGGAGAAATATTTTAAACAAAATTGATTTTTTGCATAAAATTAAAAAAATAGTCTGTGACCGACGGGTTTATTGCGGATTTAGTTTTTCGGATTGTAGCGGTTTGAGGAGTGATATACTGATGGAACGGTCTTTGGCAAAGGGAGCGGTTTACCATTATATCGGATTATGGAATATGGTATTTTATCTATGCCGGAAATATTTAAGGCAAACGGCCGGGAAAAGAAATAGGCTTTTCGCATAAAGTGCGGTTGCGAGCCTGTAAGGAACGGCGGGAAAAGATATTTTATCTTTGGGTTGCTGTTTTTAAACAGATCAGGCGTAGCAGTCCTCCGTATTTGAAAGCTGTTTTCATCACCTGATAACCGCATTTTTCCATGTTGTTTCGGGAATATTTATTGTCGGGATGGACCGTGCACATAAAATACCGGAATCCGCCGGGCAATAGTTCCTGTTCCAAAAACAGGGTAAGTTTTCGTTGCAGGCTCTGTCCTCTGTAAAGCGGATGTATGACCACCGTATCCATGTGTGCCACCTGTGAAAGTTGCGCTCCGGATAAGTCGATGTCATATCCTAAATTTTCGGGGTCTGTGCCCGGATAGGTAACGATATACATACCTGCAATTCGGCGAGTGGCCATGTCGGTAGCTTTCCAGACACAACCCTTTTCGGAATCGATGAAATTTGCGATATACTGGCTGACATTGTTTAGGGCAAACCATTCTTTATGCTCCATGGTGTTCCACACTTCTTCGGTGAGCTGTGTGAGAGCCGTTATATCGTCTTTTGTTGCTTTCTCGAATATAAATTCCATGATTGCCGTATGGGTTTATCTACCTGTCCGTGTTGTATTGATGATAATATCGCAGGTGTTAGCAGGTATGGATTTTGTGTGCGTTCTGATATATGGCCGGACGATCTCCGGGAGGAGAAGTGCTGATTTACGAAAGTGGAAAACAGGATTATGCTTCCCGGCCTTCCGTGTAGTTTCTCCATTTGTCGATCAGTTGTTGCATGTCTTCGGGGAGATCGGAATCGAACGACAGACGTTCGCCTGTTACCGGATGCTCGAATCCTAAGGTTTTGGCATGCAGAGCCTGCCGGGGACAAAGTGCAAAGCAATTGTTTACAAATTGTTTGTATTTGGCGAAAGTCGTTCCTTTTAAAATTTCATTCCCTCCGTATTCCTTGTCGTTGAACAAGGGGTGTTTGATGTATTTGAAATGTGCCCGGATTTGATGGGTACGTCCGGTTTCAAGTATACATTCCACCACATTTATATAACCGAGCCTTTCCAACACCCGGTAGTGAGTCACGGCATGCTTGCCCTGGCTGCCGTCCGGAAAAATAGACATTACTTTCCGGTTTACGGGGTGGCGCCCGATGTTTCCCGTGATCGTTCCCGTTGCTTCCTCTAAATTTCCCCAGCATACGGCCATATATTTCCGGTCGGAAGTTTTATTGAAAAATTGCAGGGCGAGGTGGCTTTTGGCCTCTTCGGTTTTAGCAATCACCAGCAGGCCGGAAGTGTCCTTATCGATGCGGTGTACCAGTCCCGGACGAAAATCGTTGCCCTGAAACAGCGGATTGTCTTTCAGGTGCCAGGCCAAAGCGTTGACCAGAGTACCCGAATAGTGCCCGAAAGCGGGATGTACCACCATCCCTGCCGGCTTATTGATCACCATCAGGTAATCGTCTTCATACACGATGTCGAGGGGGATGTTTTCGGGTACGATTTCAAAGTCTCTTTTCGGATAGGTCATCACCACCGAAATAATGTCACCCGGTTTCACCCGGTAGTTCGATTTTACTGGCTTGTTTCCAATCAAGATATTCCCGGCTTCTGCCGCTTCCTGTATTTTGGTGCGGGAGGCGTTGGGAAGCCGTGTCATCAAAAACTTATCGATACGCAGCAACGCCTGCCCCGGATCGGCTTCAATGCGATGGTGCTCGTACATTTCATGCACCTGCCCTTCTTCCTCGTCGTCCTGTAAATCTTCGTCTTGTAAATCCTCGTCCTGTTCGTATAATTCTTCCGTCATATATGAAGGGCTATTCTGTTACTATCAATGAATCGATGTTTGCAATTTTATTTTTTTGCAGGGTGATGTATAAATTCACAGGGCTACCTGCCTGTGTGATGTCCGTGGCATTGGGGGATTGCTGATAGACTACCGCAGCCTGTTGTTCGGCGGGGGTTTTAATGCTGGCATCCGGAATAATCTCCCCGATATTCATGTAGCTTTGCTGGGCGAGCGAGATCGCTTCACGCAGTTTTTTCCCCGTGAGGCGCGGAACGATGATCGTGTTACTGCCATAACCGTTCCCTAAAACGATGTCGATTTTTGTGCCTTTGGGGAGCAGGGCGTCCGGCTCTACGTCTTTACCTTTATATTTCAGGTTTAATACCAGATTTTTGAATTCGGAGTCTTCATATTCGATGTGCCCGATTTGGAATCCCCGGCTTTCCAGTGTTTGTAAGGTCTGGCGGAATGCTGAATTTTTCAGGTTTGGAAATATAATCTTTTCCGGACTTTGAGCGTTGACTGTCAGCTGAATCAGGCGTTTTTCCTTTACTCTTGCTCCGTTTCCGGGATATTGCTCCAGCACAACTCCCGGTTTTGCCCGGTCGTCATATAAAGAGTCGATCACTTTTATTTTTAAATTATGCTGCTTCGCCAAAGCCTCGGCTTCCGACGGGGTCATATCGTAGAACTCCGGTACGGCGATCGATTCCCCGTGGTGTGTGTAGTTGTCCAGCTGGAAAAGGACAACAACTCCGATAACAATGATGACGATGACCGCAGCCATCAGGTTGAGAAGGAAAAATTTAAGTTTGGCAGAGATTTTCATTGCATTATTCTATATTTGCCTTAATTCAAATCTGTTATTCTGTGCAAAAATAGCTTAGTTTTTTCAATTATCTACTACTATTTTCCTAAATTTGCCATTCTAATCAGCCCCGCAACGGAACTAACCGTTGATTTTAAATCTAAAACAGTTTTTTATGTTGAGATTTTTACTGCTCTTTTGTGTTTTATGGATTGCCACCGGAGTTCCGGCTCAGGAACATACGGTGAAAAAATCTTCCGATGTTGTTGTGATACGGGGGAAAAGTTATTATTTGCATACCGTAGAGGCAGGGCAAACCTTGTATTCCATCAGTAAGGCTTATGGGGTGGATGTGAACGAGCTGAAAGCTCTGAATGATAAGAAAGACAACACACTGAGTTTGTATGAGGTGTTAAGAATACCTTATGTAGAGCCTTTTATACAGCAAGATAAAGATTTTTATTACCACAAGGTGCAAAAAGGGGAAACGATATATTCTATTTCCCGGCAGTTCGATATTAAACCGCGCCGCATTTTGAAATTTAATGAAAAATACGGACAGAACGAGCCTTTGGCGGTGGGAGCGGTGATTCGTTTGCCGCTGAGTGAAATTGACCGTTCGGTTTTGGCCCGGCTGGAAAAGGCTGCGGCTGACGCAAAACAGGCAGAAAAACCCGTGCCGGAAGTGATTGTTGCGAAAGAGCCGAAGGAAAATAAGGAGGTGAAGCCGGAAGAGAAGAAACCGTTGAAACAGGACGGACAGGACAAAAAGGCAGAAACGCCGCAGAAAGATGTGCTGGTGGTGGGAAATGGCGATGGACATGCGCAGGAAATGCCTCCGTTTATTTCGGATGTGGTGATGCTGGGCGATCCGTATGTGAAAGTGGCTTTGTTGCTGCCGTTTTATGCCCATGAATACCCTACGGTTTCCGATACGCTGAACACCCCTGTATACACTTCGCTGTCTTCCCGTTCGGAACAGTTTGTTTATTTCTTTGAAGGAGTGCTGCTGGCTGTGGATAGCCTGAAAAATAAGGGATATAAAGTCGATTTGCACGTATACGACACGGAAAAGAATCCGGAAAGGATTTATCCGGTGGTACAGGAGCTTAATAATTGGAAACCTGACCTGATTATCGGACCGGTGTATGGCTCTGTGTCGAGGGCTGTGATTGAAAATCTGGAAAATAAAAATGTTCCGGTGATTTATCCATTGTCTGCCCGGGGAGAAAATTTAGGACAATATCCTAATTTTGTGCAGGTAAATACTTCATTTCCTACGTTGGCGAATAAAATGGCGGGATGGCTTTCGGAACAGACAGCCCATGCCAATGTGGTTTATATCGATTTGCCCGGTGGGAATAATGATGAAGATAAAAGATTGTTTGCACAAAAAATGCGGCAATTGGGAAATGTGCAGTTTTTCCAATGGGATTTTGAAGGTACGCCTTTGGCCGACTTGAAACTTTTGTTATTGCCCGACCGGGAAAATATCCTGATTCTCCCGGCGACACGCGAAGCGGAGGTAAGCAAGGTGTTGCCTTCTCTGGGGGCGTATGCCGACGGATATAAAGTTACCGTGGTCGGTTTTCCGGAATGGCAGACTTTTACTTCTGTGGATCATGAGGCCTATTTTAAATTGAATACCAAAATCTTCACTTATAGTTATGTGGATAATCAGACGCAGGCTGCGCATGATTTTGCCCTCAAGTTCCGGAATTACTTTTATACGGAGCCGAATAACTTAGCGTTTAAGGCATACGACATGGCGCTTTATTTTATCGGTTTGGCTGCCAAATACCGCGACCGGACGTTGGATGCGATAGAATATTACAGCCAGGACGGGGAATTTTCCCGCTTTAGTTTCTCGAAAATATATAACGGGCAGGGAAAGGAAAATCAGTCGTTATATATCGTGAATTTCGGTTCCGATTACCAGTTGAAACTGGAAAATTTAAAATAATGTTCGCTTAGTCGATCAGCTCGAGATCAAAGGTCGGAGTGGTAGGTGTGCTATCCTCCGGCTTTTTTGTTTTCGGCTGTTTTTCCGGGGTGTCTGGCATTGCAATTTCTTCGTTTTCAGGAGATTCTTCTTCCGGAGCAATATTTTTTGAAACTTCGTTTTCTGGTTCTGTTGCCGTTTCTGCCTGGATAGTCCCGGCGGGGGCGGACAGGTCTTCCGCCTCTGTGGGAATCTGGTAAGCACTTGCCGCAGGGGCAGACACTTCCGACAGTTCGTAATCGAAAGCCGTCACTTCGGGAAAGCTTAGTTTACCCAGCAATGATTCGGTGGTTTCTTCCGGAGACGTGATTTCGTCCGGGCTTATTTCTATTAGGGCAGGTATTTCATCCCGACGTCCGGTTTCTTCTGGTTCCGGCGTGGGGTTTTCGTCCGGAGGCGTTGCCGTGTGGACCGTTTCTCCGGCATTGACTTCTTCTGCCACGATTTCGTTTGTTATAATCGTAGTTTCTTCGATGCTTATCGAGCCGTCGGCAGATTCCACGGTGCTTTCAATCACGGTTTCTTCGATACCTGCTTCGGGAATAGCCACCGTTGTTGCTTCGACGGTGATTTTTTCATTCATCGTTTCCGGTTGTGAGGTCAGCGGGCAGGCTTCCGCTCCCGGCATTTCCGGTAGATCGGCCTGTTCGTTAGCCGCTTCCGCTGCTATGGCCTGACTTAAGGCCGGATCGCATTTTTCATATAGTTGCCCGTCACTGCAACACAATACCCGTCCCGGATATTTTTCGATCAGATCGTATTGGTGTGTGGCGATAACAATGGTTTTTCCGGTGTCACAGATTTCCCGCAGCAGTTCCACCAGCCGGTATGATGTTTCCGGGTCGATGTTACCTGTGGGCTCGTCGGCAAGGATAATGGGAGGGGCATTCAGCAGGGCACGTGCCAGCACGATGCGTTGCTGTTCTCCTCCGGATAGCTGGTGAGGCATTTGATACTGTTTTTCGCTCATGCCAACTTTGTCCAGCACCGTTTCAATTCGTTCGTGGATGGCTTTTTTATTCTTCCATCCGGTTGCCCGCAGCACAAATTCCAGATTTGCATAGACATTGCGATCGATGAGCAGTTTGAAATCCTGAAAAACAATGCCGCATTTCCGGCGGAGTAAGGGGATTTGTGATTTTTTTATTCTTTTCAGCTCGAATCCGGCTACTTCAGCCGTACCGTATTCCAAAGGAAGTTCTGCGTAAAGGGTTTTCAGGAATGAACTCTTTCCGCTTCCGACTTTTCCGATCAGATATATAAATTCGCCACTTTTAATATCGACATTTACGTCTTTGAGAATGGTGTTTTTTTGTTGCCGGATCACACCTCCGGTCATTTTGATGATCGTATCTGACATTTTATATTGGGTTAGTTACGGCTGACTTTTTGGTTTATAGCTTACTTAATTCTTCGATTGTGGTTTTCGGATTGGCAGAATTGAATACGAAACTTCCTGCCACTAAGGCGTTTGCTCCGGCATCCACCAGCTGCCTTCCCGTTTGCAGGTTCACTCCGCCATCCACTTCAATCAAGGTATGGCTTCCGGGCGCGCCCAGTCGCTGTCTTTATTTTTTTGCAGCCGGA
>OBYR01000071.1_pt1 | contig 120685 bp, 102 predicted proteins | sample 1495491 | NCBI WGS metagenome assembly OBYR01 (sample SAMEA2580206, study PRJEB22360) | human gut metagenome | biome: human gut; feature: human-associated habitat; material: faeces | place: Denmark | collected 2008/2010 | reverse complement strand
TAAGTGTAGTTTGTGTTTATCAATCATCATTTTTTCTTCATTTTACTTGCATATTGACTTAGGATGCTATGTTCTGACGAACATAAAATTTAGTACCATCTTTTAATAAGATAATAGTGGATACAGTATATAGAGTACAATGACCATATATACAGTATCCATTAAACCTACAACTTTCTCCATTCCTCAATTTCATCTGAATACACTTCAAGATGATTCAGTACAAGGTTTTCAATAAAACCAGAAACACTCATTCCCCGTTCTCCAAATAATCGAACAATTCGGTCAAGGTGTTCACGGGTAGCTGCACTCATAAAAACAGGCTTCCGGTCATTAATCTTCGGAACCTGTAAAAATTTCTGTTTGTATTCTTCCAAAGAAATACGGCGTTGCTTGCCACTGTTTCGTTTTGATGGCTCCTGTGACGGAAGAGAAGTATCCAAACAACAATCCGGGAAATCATTCTGTCTATGTGAAAGGGTTGAACTCCCTTTATTTGCTATTGCTTCAAGAAAGGCTTCTTGGTCAATATCTTCAAGAGTTTGTTTTGTGTTCATGGTTTATCTGCTTTAATTGATTAATATATTACACATTGTTTATAGACTACATTAAGGTGATTATCTTCTGACGGCAAAGGAAGGTGTAATACTTGGTATTATGTGTATAGTAAATAAAGCCACTTCATACCATTTTGAAGCCACTTTCAACCCACTGTCTAAAATTGGTGTTCATACATTATATTATTGATATTCAATAATCAATAAATTATAATACTATGGAAATCATTAATGTTGAAAGTAAAGCTTTTGAAGCTATGGTAAAAAGAATCGAAGAGCTAACACAAAAAGTTGAAACAATGTATCAAAACTCAAAAAAAGAAAAAATCCGATGGCTGGACGGACAAGATGTATGTTTAATGTTACGAATTAGTACCCGTACATTACAAACATACAGAGACAATGGAACTCTCCCTTATTCACAAATTAACCATAATATTTTTTATAAAATCTCGGATATTGATAAAGTTTTAAAACAGCAAACTATCAAGAAATAATACTTATTTAATTTTAATACAAAACATTATGGAAGTCATTACCAAAGAAAATCCAGAATATACTACCCTTATGCAATCATTAAATAGTGCACTCAGTCAACTGGAAGAAATCAAAGATTCTTACAATCCTCATTTTAATGGAGAACGATTCCTAACAGATAACGATTTGTCTGAAAAATTACATATTAGCCGAAGAACTTTACAAGATTACAGGGATCAAAGGAAAATAGCATTTATCCATATTGGCGGGAAAATACTATATAGGGAATCTGACGTTGAACAAATGCTAGAAAATGGGGATTATAATGCATGGGGATTATTCCTATTAAGACGAAGAAACAAGTATCAAAAATTATTGTATATTTGTCGTGCTTAACAGTCCTAGAAGGCAGGTAACCTGCCTAATTGTGGCAGGCATTTTTATGCCTGCTGCTTTTATCGATACTCGGTTCCGTACCCCCGTGTGGTGCATTAATGTGCCCACAGCCTTCTAGGTGTTAAGCAACGGGAAAGGCGGAACCGTTTTTTCTTTCCGACCTACTTCTAAACATTGCTATTATGAGTGAAAAAGAAAACAATGTACCCGTTGCTGACACCACAAGTTCACAACAGGCAGTTACCCAAATTCAGAATGAAGAAGTCAGGATTTTGAATGATGAGTATTTCAAAGAGCAATCCGAACGAATTCAAGAAGAGTTTAACAAGAAGAATGTTGAAGACCATCGGCAGTATCTTCTGAACCAATCCAAATGTATGAAAACACTTTTAACAAAGCTGGAACTTCCCTGGGACAGGTATATCCCTATTCTGCATTACGGATTCGTGTTGTATCTTCAACGGGTAGAAAACACTGATAATCGGAGTAAATCAGCTAAACTAACTATGGATTTGATGTCCTGCGTGGCTTACTTGTCACAATCTGGTCGATTAATCAATAACATGGCAGGATTCTATAATCAGCAGATTACAGACCTTGAAAAGTTAATAGAAGAAGCCAAAAGTAATGAGGTTGTAGCAGAACCAACGGAAAACGATTCTCAAACCCTTTAATTATCCGGTTATGGTAACAAAGAATAAAGGTTCAGGACAAACCGGAATCAGGGAAGAAACAGAGTATTGTCTATCTTATGGGGAAGGTCTTATTTGTGGCATTTCCTACGGACAGTTAAAAGAACTCCATAATACGATAAGGAGTTTTATCGAACGGGAGAATTATCCCTCTGATTGTAAAACAGAAACGTATGGAATCTTTCCTGTGGAGATGAGTAAAACGGTAAGCCGTTATTCCCATGATGAGGGTTTCTTTATAGATTACGGGGTGGAAACTTTTGACAGCAATCTGCAATGTATGGGTACGCAACAATTAAAACGGGTGGCACTTACAATTCTGGCTTTCTTAGGGAAGTTTGAGGAAAAGGAAGAGGTTTCTGATACCGAAGACGCAACATCTAATGGGTTGTTTTGTATCTGTAAAAGTTCCAGGCAACCTGTAATGAAGGCGGCTCCGCTGATTACAAAGTATGTCACCCAATGTGACGATGAGGAAGCTAAGATTACCTATTTTGTTGGTGTGAATGAATTGGAACTACCGGAATTGTCATTCCATGAGTTAAAGGTATTGTATGATAAGTTGGGTAAGTTCCTAAGAGCTTTAAAGGAATAAAAGGTTTGCTACAAAGCGGATACTTTGCCTGTGGGATGGAAAGGAAATTGTTGGAAAAGTCGGAAATAACTCTGACGAGTTATTCTGACTTTTTCAATGATTTTGAGGGTGTTCGGGGAGTTTCGGAGCCCCTCAAACAGGCTCAGGAAATCTCCCCGGACAGGACTGCAGAAAACTCCATTTATTGTAAATTGTAATAAGTAATTAAAAACCAAAGTCGCTCACGTATTGGAGCGACTTTAGTTTTTCAATCTTTATAGTATTAAGGTTTGCCCGAATTGAATCAGGATGGGCGGATTCGGATGGTAGGCAATGGGGGATTTTACTCGTTCGTGTACCCATTCTCTGAAGGATAGGCAAATTCCACCTTTCATATAAAAACCTAAAGTAAGTATGACTTCTAAATTATAGAGTTCAGTCTGGCACTCTTTATTCTGATCGTTGGTGAAACGATGGATTTTAGTGACCTGTTCTTGCAATAACAGTTCTTTCTGAAAGATGGTTTTTAATCCTGCTGTTACGGTTTGGATATATACCCCGAAAAGGTCGGCTATCTGGTGTTTGGTGAGCCATACTGTGCCATCTTCGGATAACTGTATATGTACTGAAAGTTTGCTAGTCGTTTCTTTAAACTGCATATCTATTTTACCTGTTTCCATGTCTGATAAGTTTTAAAAGTTTACTGCTTCGTTTTGCTGTTGTTTCCGGCTGTTGATTTTGCGCTCCAATACTGCCATATCGTGGCTGATTTTACGGTCTACCACACGGGCATAGATTTGTGTGGTTTTAACGCTGGTGTGTCCTAACATTTTGGATACGCTTTCAATGGGAACTCCCTGTGTAATACAGATTTCTGTCGCAAAGGAATGGCGTGCGAGGTGAAATGTAATGTGTTTATTAATCTCACAAAGAATCCCGATCTCCTCCAGATAATCATTCATCTTTTGATTACTGATAACCGGAAGAAGTTTTCCATTTTTCATATATCCTTCGTATTTCTTTAGTATCTGACGTGGGATTTCAAGAAGTGGGATGTTTGAATCTATTCCGGTCTTTTCCCGTTTGGTCATAATCCAGAGTTTGCCGTCAAATCCAGTTTTGATATTGTCTGGTGTGAGATTGCAAAGGTCTATATAGGACAATCCGGTATAGCAACTGAATATAAACATATCCCGAACTTGTTCCAGTCGTTGGGAAGCAAATTTCTTGTTATATATGCGGTCTATTTCGTCTTGCTCAAGATAACCACGATCCACTTTTTCGTAATTGAATTTGTAGTTAGCAAAGGGATTAATGAAATCAACTCCTGTATTTCTTACATACATCAGAATGGTACGAAATCGTTGAATGAATTTCATGGCAGTATTGTTATTGATACCATGAATGTTTCTAAGATACAGGTAGAAATTTTCAATGAACACGGTGTTCATTTCATGGATTTGAATGTCAGACCTATTATATTTATCTTTCATAAAATCAATAAGCCTTTGTTTTGTGAGTTCATAACGGGAATAGGTCATTCGTGTTGTGGTTGTTCCCACTTTCTGTTTATACTGCTCATTGAATTGAGAAAAGTATGTAATCAGAGTTTTCTCTTTTTCCTCTAATCCTAAGAAAGTATTACGGATTTGTTCTGGTAGAGCATAACCCTTTAGATTCATCAGGCGGTTATACTGTACGGTAAGTTCTGCACGTATGCTTTCAAGAGTGCGGTTCAATGTTGAGTTCTTAGCAGATAAACTTTTACCTGTTTTGGCTTGACCTTTGGATACGTCCCATTCATCAGGATGAATGTCGAGCTTACTACTGAATTGGGTATTTGAGCCGTCTACGGTTACCCGTATCATTATAGTAACGTATCCGTTCTTTTTGGGCTCATTCTTTTTGAGGTAGAATAACACCTTAAATGTACTTTTCATAGCGTCTTTTCTTTTGTTCGCAAAACTATTTTGGTTTCTTGAAACAAGAGCAGACAACGAAAGGTCAAGCAACGCCAAATCAATGACTTAGTGTTAAAATCGTTACGGTTTTTGGTTTTTAAATTTACCGTAACGAATCAGTAACGATTTTGTGGCTTAAAGTGGCTTTTTTTGTCTTCGGTATGACTTACCGGAAAAGAAAAAAGCTCTCTAAAACACATGTTTAGAGAGCTTTGACTTGTTTTGGCAAGATTTTGTCTTACCTCTGAGTGACCTCGGTGGGACTCGAACCCACGGCCCATTGATTAAGAGTCAATTGCTCTACCAGCTGAGCTACGAAGTCATCATTTTAGTTGCATTCCGACAAAACTGTTTTGCGGGTGCAAATATGCAACTATATTTTTAATTCTGCAAGAATTAATTGTTTTAATCTTCCTTGATGTTGTGATAAACGTTGGTAACGTCATCATCTTCATCCAGTTTATCCAGAATTTTATCTACTTCTGCCCGTTGTTCGGGTGTGAGTTCTTTGGTGTCCGTCGGAATCCGGGTAAACTCACCGCTTACGATGTCGTATTTGTTTTCTTCAAGATATTTCTGGATATTTCCATAAGCGTCGAAAGAACCATAAATATTGATCACACCGTCTTCATCTTCAAAGATTTCATCCACGCCATAGTCGATCATCTCTAATTCAAATTCTTCAATGTCGAAATTTTCAGGTTTGTTGATCTTGAAAACGGATTTCCGGTCGAACATAAAATCTAACGATCCGGTAGTACCCAGAGAACCACCATATTTAGTAAAGGCATGACGCACATTGGCAACCGTACGAGTATTATTGTCGGTAGCAGCTTCCACAACGATAGCAATCCCGAAAGGAGCATATCCTTCGTAAACAATTTCCTTATAGTCAGACGTATCTTTTGAAACTGCACGTTTAATTGCCCGTTCCACATTCTCCTTTGGCATATTTTCAGCCTTTGCATTCTGGATTAAAATACGAAGACGGGTATTATTATTCGGGTCGGGTCCACCTGCTTTTACAGCAATATCGATTTCCTTGCCTATTCTGGTAAACGTACGGGCCATGTTACCCCATCTCTTTAGTTTACGTGCTTTGCGGTATTCAAACGCTCTTCCCATAGTATATCGTAAATTTTAATTTCTAATTACAAGGCGCAAAGTTATATTTTTTAGATAAAAAGGAAAAGGGAAAAAGAAAAAGTAACTGATAATAATCAGTTTTATTAATAAATACCCGATAGAACAAACAAAAATAAGGATAAATCATCGAAAAGATCCGAACTCTCTGGTCGTAAATATAAAAAGTAAAGCGTGGAACTGTGTGCCGCCTTACAGAGAGTACCGCCAAGTACAAAAAAGAAGAAAAACACAACAGTCCACGCTTATGCGTAAACGTTAGTTTTATTCTCACTTTTTTTAAAAGAATTTTGGCGGTTTCTCTGTTAAGAATAATAGTAACGATCAATTTCTAAATCCTCAAAGAAATTATCTCTATAATTTCAAAGGTGACACAAACATAATAAAAATAAGGAACAAATTATCATTTATAACACATTTTATACCAGCCAGGTCAAACAACAAAAAATACTTATTATTAATAAATATACGAAACAACAACCTAACAATCAGAAATATAATACAATACAAATATCCTATCCCAACAGATAATATTCAGAAATAAACCCATAGAATTTGGCATAAAAAATGTTTATATTACCTTTGATTAAAAGCTGATATAATGTATTATTTAAAACGGAATTATATGAAAGCTTATTTTGTTACGGTTATCATTGTTTTGCTATATTCTTGCCAGCCGGCAAACATGAAAATTCCTCCCCAACCCTTGTTCGGAATACCTATCGGGCCATTATGGTGGGAAGGAGATACTATCGCAATCCGGCTTACAGACTATTTTCCCGATCTTTCTCTTCTCAAAAAAGTTTCTGCCTCTAAAAATGCAGAGGTTATATATTCTACTGACAGTATTTTATTTTTAGCTCCCACAGACCAGCGTGTTCCATTAGGTAATCTGAAATTTCGCTATGCAGGTTTTGATTACGATATTCCACTACTGACACCTCCCCGGGATGAGAAAAACCTGCCGATCATTTTTACTGCCGATATTCTTAACGACACTATTTTTCTGGAAAGTGACCGCCCGGTAGAAAAATGGAGTGTTTATATACAGAACTATAAACTAAAAGACAAATTCCTGTTTCCCACCGGACAACATTTAAAAATTGCACTGCCTGTGGAAACAGAAGGGATAAAATCGAGTGTTTTACGGGTTTGGGCGGTAAATGAATCCGGAGTTTCCAACGAGGTGTGCATCCCGCTTATTAAAAATGAAGTGGTCAAAGAATTACAACTTCTCGACTCTATGCCGGCATTGGCATGTATGAAAAAAAACTTTGCTTATAATGATTCGCTCACGGGCAAAGAGGCTGCAAAAATATTTTTCAGGAAATACGATAAGTTCCCGCAATTACATCATTTGGTGACAGAACATTTAAAAGGAGTGGGAATAAATCATTTTCCCCGCCGTGCCCTATTGACAAAAGATTATAAAATTCCAATCCACTTTACAATAGATAGCACCACAGCCAATCGTTTCATCCAATTGTGGACATTCCACATCAGTTTACCGGGAGTTCCTGAAATCTGTTGTCCCGATTCTTTGCATATCTTTGTTAAAAATGAAGAAGATTCAGAAGAAATCCGCCAGCAAATGGCTCTGCTTAATGATCTTTACGAAAATAGTTTTTCATTACAACACGGTGATTTTATCCCTTTAAGGATAGAAAATGATATATATGCTTATATGCGTTCATATTTTGAAAAAGAAACGATTGTCGTTTTCAATAAGAATAAAGAAGCCGTTACTCTAAAACTCGACCTGCCAGATATAAAACGGGAGGAGAATTTCAAAGCATTGTTCGATAATCGTTTTAGCTACAATAATGCCAAATTGATTCTGGACGTTCCGGGAAATGGAGTTGAAGTTATTTACAACGAATATATATCCAACTAATAATCAAAATAATAACGATTCAACAAGTTATTTCTTCGTAAATCATTCCCTTAGAAATATTCTTTTTTACGTATCTTTGCGCAGAGAAACAAAAATATTATGAAAGAATATATTTTCGAGATCGAAATGAAAGTGCGGGACTATGAATGTGACCTGCAATGTGTTGTCAATAACGCTAATTACCAGCACTATCTGGAACATGCCCGCCATGAATTTTTGGAACTTGCCGGGGCGAATTTCGGAGAGCTGCACAAGCAAGGGATAGATGCTATGGTGGCAAGAGTAGAAATCGACTATAAAGTATCCTTAACCAGCGGCGACCGCTTCACTGTAAAATTGAACATAAAACGGGAAGGACCCAAGTTGGTTTTTCTGGAAGACATCTACCGTTTACCGGATAACAAGCTTTGTGCCAGGGGCAGAGTTGAATCTATCTGTACAGAAAACGGACGTTTAACCAGAGGAGAATTATTCGATAAAATTTTTGCCGAGCAATTAAAAACAAATGAAGGGTAAACTGCCCGGTCAAAGAACTTTTCGGTTTTACAGCGGAAGCCGATAATATGAATTATTTTTATAAAAAACAGTTCTTTTTTTTGGTAGGAATGAAAAAAGCGCTACATTTGTACCCGCAATCGGATGATAGCACGGGCGCTTAGCTCAGTCGGTTCAGAGCATCTGGTTTACACCCAGAGGGTCGGGGGTTCGAATCCCTCAGCGCCCACAAAAGGAAGACAAAACAGTCTTCCTTTTTTTATTTCCTGTAACCTCTCCTTTCCTCAAAGATTCGAACGAAGGGGAGCGGGTTCGTAACGCGTTTACTCGGAACTTCGTTCCGAGTAATCCCTCAGCGCCCACAGAAGGAAGACAAAACAGTCTTCCTTTTTTTATTTCCTGTAACCTCTCCTTTCCTCAAAGATTCGAACGAAGGGGAGCGGGTTCGTAACGCGTTTACTCGGAACTTCGTTCCGAGTAATCCCTCAGCGCCCACAGAAGGAAGACAAAACAGTCTTCCTTTTTTTATTTCCTGTCAACCTCTCCTTTCCCCAAAAATTCGAACGAAGGGGAGCGGGTTCGTAACGCGTTTACGAGGAACGAAGTTCCGAGTAATCCCTCAGCGCCCACAAGAAAGAAGACAAAAACTGTCTCCCTTTTCTATTTCCAACCAACCTCTCCTTTCCTCAAAGATTCGAACGAAGGGAGGGCGGGTAAAACGTCCCTCCTCCCTATTTCTTTCCCATAAACGACCTTACAGGCTATCAAGAAACAGTATAATATTTATTAAATACAGACCATTAAAAATCAAAAACTCAAAGCATAAGCCTTATTCCAAACACATAGAACAACAGAACAAGGGGCATTCACACTCTATCAAAGTAAAAAAAACACCTTCCCGATCAAAAACACTATAAATTATATCCAAAACACTATCTTTATTCTGTCGAATTTATATCCTAAAACCAATAATGGAACATCTTGAAAAAGTAACCGGAAACAAGAAAGAATATTTAGAATTATTGCTATTGGCAGACCCGTCAGAAGAAATGCTCGATAAGTATTTAGAGACAGGAGAAATGTTCACTTTATCGCAACAGGGCCACGTTATTTGCGAAGCAGTGGTCGATCCTCACGGGGAATTGAAAAATCTCGCTGTCGATCCTGCATATCACGGACGAGGCATAGGCACACAGATGCTTCGGCTGCTCAGTAAACATTATCAGGGAAAATTCGATTTTTTATATGTAGGAACCAGCGAATCAGGGATTGCTTTTTATGAAAAATGTGGCTTCGTATATTCCCACACAGTGAAAAACTTCTTCACAGACCATTATCCCGATCCTATTTTCGACGCCGGGAAGCAATGCATCGATATGATCTATTTAAAAAAGAAATTATCCTGACAGCTTTCCACAAGCACATCATTTGTTGATAGATAAAAATATTCTCAAGCCCTCCCGGCGAAACAGAGGAAATAAACTCTGAAAAGGGGACCGATATAAAACACCAATGACTTTATCAGAAAAAATTAAAGGTATTTTTCCAATAACTCATTCAATCGACCGGCATTTAAAGGTTTTGCTAAATAATCACTGCATCCGGCATCGAAGGCTTGTTTTTTATCTTCGTCAAAGGCATTCGCCGTTAAAATAATAATCGGAATATCCGGGTCCACTTTCCGGATATTTCTCGTAGCTTCCAAACCATCCATTACAGGCATCTTTATATCCATCAGGATCAGGTCGGGACGTAATACCGCACTTAAAGCTACTGCCTCACGTCCATTTAAAGCACGTTCTATCCGATATTTATTTTTTAATACGTTATACAGCAAAAAGAAATTACTATCGTTATCTTCCGCTATCAACAATACCTTTTTTTCCTCTTTACTTTTTTTGTTTTTTCCAATCGCCACAGTTTGCTCTGAAACAGCCGGACTTTCTTCCAATATTCCCGACTTATAAGGAATTACAAACCAGAAGGTGCTTCCCTTTCCTTCTTCGGACTCAACCCCGATCTCTCCCTCTAACCTCTGGACAATAGTTTCACAAATGGATAATCCTAAGCCCGTGCCTTGCACAAAGCTGTCGAACTTCCTAAAACGCTCGAACACATAAGGCAGATTCTCTTGGGCTATTCCTTTTCCTGTATCGGAAACGAAAAAGCGTAACCCATCAGGAACCTGTTCATATCCCATTTTAATATAACCCGAAGTGGTGAATTTACAGGCATTATTCAAAAAGTTGGAAATCACCTGTGTCAAACGATTCTTTTCAGAGCAGATAATATAGTCCTTGGCAGGTAACTCAGAGATCAATTGCACGTTTTCTTTCACTTTGAAACGATAGATTTGTTCCAGGTTAGTAAAAAGAGAACGAAGGCTGATTTCCGTAAATACAAAGTCGAGTTGCCCCGCTTCAATCTTAGAAAGATCAAGAATATCGTTCACCAACTGTAATAACAGTTCGTTGTTTGTTTCGATAATCTTACAATATTCTTTTCTTTCTTCAGTATCGGTAGTTTGTGCCACCAGATTCGAAAAACCGACAATCGCGTTCAGAGGAGTACGGATTTCATGGCTCATATTTGCCAAAAAAGCAGATTTTAAACGGTTTGATTCCTCCGCCTTATCTCTCAATACGATCAACTCATTCGTCAAATTTTTCCACTCGGTAACATCCTTTCGCAAGCCTGTGAGCTGCACTACCTCTCCCTGCTCATTCTTTTCAAAAATCACCGCATGGATGTCCACCCAACGGAAACCCTTATTGGGCATAAACACCCGTATCTGAATATTCACAGTCTTCGCCTTTTCACTCACCACATCATCCAGAGCCTTAATAAAAACAGGAACATCGTCAGAATAAATCGATGCCATAAAATCGTCTTTCGAAACCCCGTGATACATATAGGAATCAGGATGGGGAGAAGAAAATATTTGTTTCTTCACATCATAATCCCACTGTATGATTCCATTGGACGAGATCGCTAATTCTGTTTTAAAATTGCTGGCTTCCAATTCACTTTGCTTACGAAGATCTTCGGTAATATCTTTTTCCGTCCCGATAACCTGAAAAACCTGGTCATTTTCTTCGGAACGAACTCCTATTGCCTGAATTTCAATCCAAACGTACTGACCATTTTTCTGTACCCGTAAAATTTCTTTTCTTTTTTCACATTTCCCGGAAATCAGGTCATCCATCAAAAGTTGGTATTTTCCTCTATCTTCAGGATGAATAGCCTCTTTGGGTTTTTCCAAACTATCGCCACTCCCCATAAATACATCCCGGTATAATGGCGTAAAGCAATTATTTCCAATATCATATATCCAAGCCGACAAAGCTCCCGCTTCCAGAGCCACCGAAAGCCCCTGCCGGATGTTGTTCAGTTCGATCTCGTTCTTACGCATATCCGTCACATCGACGACAATAGCAATAATATAACACGAACCGTCATAGCTGGTCAGTTTTGTTTTTGTCGTTATCCCGTAACGCATTCCGAAACGCTTGTCCTCAACCAACCGTTCATAAGTAATAGGAACATCGCTTTTCAGAGTAGCCTGATCCTGTTCCCAATGTTCCTTTGCCAACGGATCGTTCAGTTCAAAATCATTCTTACCAATAAATTTAGCAATTTCTTCCCCACTAAAATCAGCAACCTTCTGGTTATAATATATATACCGGAAATCATCGGAAACATCTTTCACAAATACCCCTACGGGTAAATTATCGATGACCAGATTTAGAAAATTTTTATATTTTGCAACTTCTTTCTCAGCAAAGACCAGCGAAGTAATATCATGGACAAAACAAATCAACCCTTTTTCACCTAAGGGGGCGGTTTTAGCTTCCACATAGTGAATTTTTTCACCAACCAACGTTTCACAGTTAAACGAACAGGATTCCCGGGTTAATGCCGTTTTTTTCAGATTTTTTTCAATTTTCCGGGCAGCTTCATAAAAGTCGGGGATCATTTGTCCCAGTTGTTCCATGCTGCAACCTATATATTCGTTTATCTCCAAACCTAATAGAAGGGGATCCATCGGATTCACAATTTCGACAATCTTCAAATCGGAACCAAAGACAACCGCCATATTGGGCATTGCCAAAAGTAACTGCCTCAGATTTTCATTCGATTTTTTATACACCTGTTCTTTTTTCCTGCGAATCCAATAGAATAAGGCAAGGATCATTAAAGATAATACGATAACGAAAATGATCCTCAACTTATATTTTTCCCAAAAATTCTGTTCCACATTATGCCACACCACTTCATCAGGAACGAGGTTTTCGTCCAAACCGGCATTTTTAAAAACCGAATAATTTAAATGGTATTTAGGTTTGGAAGGAGTTGCACTAAACCCTGGACTATGTTCAATTCCTTGCTTTAAAACCATATAAGTGAGGTTCGCCAGATCTTTACCCATCTCAACCCCCGAAACAAAATAACCGCCCAAATAGTTCGGGTTAGAAAAATCCTGGTCAAGAATTTCATAAAGATTTTTTTCGGGATATAGCGAAAGCCTGTTGTGTAGCATAGAATAAGCATGCGGATAGTGATTTATATCGGTAAACCACCCGGCAGAAATCACAGCGAAATTTTCATCTATTTTAAGGATAGAATCGACCAGAGCCACTGTGGAAAGCTGATTCCCAAGCCAAAAATGGATGCGAATATCCTCATCATCCGAAATGGTCTCGGATAAGTAGTTTTTAAATAAAGTGTGATGATAACGGCTGCCAAAACAAAATGCAATATCGGTTACTTCCGGCTGTAATTTCTTAACTAACCCTATATTTTCAATGATATAGTCCGTGTTATAATATCCGGTTACCTTGAAACCATCAAAAGATTTTTCCATAGACAAAACTTCACCCCTACGAAGACTGTCTTCTCCCAATTCTGTGCGGTAATCGACAAACCCATGTTTCACTCCCCCCAATACAACAGGAATATCCCGCCAGTCGGCAGGACAGCATTCCCGGTAAACAGACCAGGCTTCTCCCCCAATAATTACCACAATCCTCGGAGGTTGTTCATAAGCCTTGAAAAGGGAAGTTTGCCATTGCACCCATTGATTATAATCGGAGAAGGATTCACTATCCATATATTCAACAGATATGGGCATATCTGTATCTTTCCTGATTTGCCTTATAAAAGCAGATATGATCCGATTGCCGGTTTCTTTGACAGGAGTATAAGAACTAATAACTAAGATTTTATCAATATTTTTTTCGTTTTCTGCAAACGAAAAGGAAGGAAATACAAACCAAAAAATTAATACGAATAAACAATATCTTATACACATCTTCATTTACTATACTCCTATTTCTTTCAATGTATTTAATAGTGATTCCGAAGTTATCGGCTCAGTTACACATTTTGTAAACCCATTTTCTCATATCTCTTTTTATCGTCTGCCCCCTGTCAATGCAGTAATTACGATAATCGGAATAAAAGGATCCCTTTCCCGAATGCCAGCAATAACCCGATAATTGTTCATTTCAGCCTTTTTTATATCCACAAAAATGGCATCGGGATGGTATTTGCCGGAAAAGTCCCACTGTTTCCTGTCCATTAAAGGCATACAGCAAATCACAATCCTTTTGAAGATATATTCGGGTTATAATTATCTATTACGTCTTCTGCAATCAGAAGGGTCGGTTTAACCGATGATATTTCTACAGATTTCTCTCCCGCAAAACATCGCCGGAGATAATAGCTTCTTCTTCCCGGTTATCAACTCCCTGCCCCAAAGGTTTACAAGGAAGAATAAACCAAAAGGTAGAACCTTTACCTTCCTCTGACTCTACTCCTAGCGAGCCATTTAATTTTTGAATAATAGTCTGACAGATTGAAAGCCCTAATCCTGTACCCGTCTTAAAGGTATCTAATTTAATGAAACGATCAAATATTTTTTGTTGTTTATCTTCAGGAATACCTATTCCCGTATCCTTCACATAAAAATAAAGTCCCTCATCACAAGGCCGATAACCAAAGGTGATCTCTCCCTGAGCGGTAAATTTTATAGCATTTGTAATAAAATTAGAGAATACCTGCAAAAAGCGATTTTTTTCGGTATGTATGGTACAATCCGGCAAACCGGGAATAAATTTTATCCTCAAATCCGGGATATGTGTTATTTTAAACTGGAAGCTACATTCCAAGTCATGAAGCAAAATATTGATGTCAACATCGGAATAAACAAATTCTAAAATATTGGCCTCGATTTTCGAAAGGTCGAGAATGTCGTTGATCAGCTGTAATAAGAGATCACTATTATTTTTAATAATTTCTGAATAAGTTTCTTTTTCTGCCGGATCTTCCGTTCTGCAAAGCAAATCGCTAAATCCGAGTATTGCATTGAGCGGAGTACGGATTTCATGGCTCATATTAGCCAGAAAAGACGATTTCAAATGATCGGATTTTTCTGCTTCTTCTTTCGCCCTTTGCAATTCATGAGCAATCTGTTTTTTGATGGTCACATCTTCAATCCTCATCACCACCCCTTGCAATTTCTTTGCCTCATCGTAGACCGGGGTTGCCATGACTTCAAAAAAATCCTGATCGTTATCAGAAAAAATCCTTTGCTCTATTTTCCCGGAAAGGATAGCGTCCCGCATCACACATTCCTTGCAAGGCTCATTATATCCCCACACATTTTTATAGCAGGTCATCCCGGTTTTATATTTGGATATAAGCGGATGTTTGGTATAAGTGCTAATATTTTCCCATTGAATGACATAGTCTGAATCGATAAAAGCAAAACCGATGTTAGCATTTTCTAATATCAGTTGATTGATATTATGGGCTTGTTTCAATGATTTTTCGGCAGAAATCAAATCGGAAATATCCCAACGGGCAACCAGCAACCAATGGTGAATGTCATCGGAAATCACATTTTTGTATACAATGGAAGGATGTTCCACCCCATCGGGTGTGACAAAGATTTCATAGTTTTGATAAGGTTTTCCCTCGTCCACTACCTGCCTGTTTATCCGTTGGTATTCCCCTCCACGTATTTCTCCATAGATTTCTGTATCTGTTTTTCCAAGCACATCCTGGCGGTTCAAACCGCTTTGTTTGTCACATTCCTTATTCCAATATATATAACGGAAATCATTATCCACATCTTTAAGCATAAGGGGACAAGGGATATTATCCAAAATCGAGTTCAACAGTTCCTGTCTTTGTTGGATAAACAATTCCCCCTTTTTTCTGACGGTAATGTTCCTGACAAAACAAGCGAATTTGTTTTTCCGAATGCGGAAGAAGCGTCCTTCGTAATGCTGCGTCCTGTAAGGAGTTTCTATTTGGTATTCAACCTCATATACTCCATCGGATTCTATTGTTTTCTGAATACTGGATTCTATCAGATCTGCAAATTTTTTATCCAGATATTTTCCGACATATTCCCCAATTAATTGCTCACTGGGAACCATCAATTCTTTTTCGTTCGGATTATAAAGTTTCAGGACACGGAGAGAACGGTCGAAGATGAAAACCATATCGGGAACTGCCCGGATAATTTTTTCACAAATTATCTCTGATTTGATTCCCTTTGTCCAATAGAACAATTTAGTTTTCTGAGATTTAGAAAAACAAAGGAAACAAATTGCCACAACGATCGGAATAATTATATATATCCACATCATATTTCACATTTAACACCTACAAACAAATATATACAATTTTGCGGAACATAGGTATTGTACCCTGTGAGAATTTTAAGATTTTTCTATTCGATCAACCAAAAAGATTCCGACATATATCGGCAATTTTAGAGGCAAAAACCACTTCTATGTGAGTGGTTTTCCGGGTAAATGCTTTCTTATTGCCAAAAGGTACGAAAATACGTTTAAAGCCTAATTTTTCTGCTTCTGAAATTCGCTGTTCCACACGGCTTACAGCCCGAATCTCACCAGATAGCCCGACTTCACCCGCAAATACGGTATCGGCGGGCAGTACGGCATCGATATTTGACGATAAAACAGCCATCACGACAGCCAGGTCAAGGGCGGGATCGCTCACTTTTATCCCCCCTGCAATGTTCAGGAATACGTCTTTGGATGCTAATTTAAAACCTACCCGTTTTTCAAGCACAGCCAGCAGCATGTTCAGCCGCCGGGAATCGAAGCCGGTAGCCGACCTCTGCGGCACTCCGTAAGCAGCAGTCGATACAAGAGACTGAACTTCCAAAAGAATGGGCCTTACGCCCTCTACCGTGGCAGAAACGGCAATCCCGCTCAAATCCTGATCGTGGTTCGATAGAAGAAGTTCGGAAGGGTTGGTCACTTGCCGCAGACCGGACTGAAGCATCTCGTATATTCCAATCTCGGAGGTCGAGCCGAAACGGTTTTTCATAGAACGCAATATACGATACATATATTGCTGGTCTCCCTCGAATTGCAGGACGGTATCCACCATGTGTTCCAAAATCTTAGGCCCTGCCAGTTGTCCGTCTTTCGTGATGTGCCCGATCAATATGGTGGATATAGTATTTTCTTTAGAAAAACGAAGTAGGGCGTTTGTACATTCCCGGATTTGCGAAAGGCTGCCGGGGATAGAATCCACGGCTTCGGTAGCGAGTGTCTGTATTGAATCGATAATCAACAGGTTTGGCTGAAGCGTCCGGGCATGTTCCAGCACATTTTCAAGTGAATTGCCGGAAAGGAAAAGACATTCATCGTTATCGGAACCCAAACGCTGCGCCCTCATCTTAATTTGGGAAATGCTTTCTTCTCCCGATACATAAAGCACCTTTCCACAACTGTTGTGAAGGGCGAATTGCAGGACAAGGGTTGATTTTCCAATGCCGGGTTCTCCCCCCAGCAAGATCATCGAGCCGGGCACCAACCCACCTCCCAGCACCCTGTTCAGCTCGCCGTCGCCGGTGTCCATACGTTCATCGGCATTGGCTTTTATTTCAGATAGGCGCAATGCTTTCGAAGACGGATTGCCGATGAGAGCATTTCCCCGCCCTTTCGCCGGAATTTCCACCTCTTCCACAAAACTATTCCATTCTCCGCAAATATTGCATTTCCCCGCCCATTTCGGTTCTTTCGCCCCACAATTCTGGCAGACGTATATTGTCTTCGATTTTGCGACCATTAGGTTAGCCTATTAATATTTAATAAAATTCTTCGTCTTCTTCATCCATTTCTGTCGCTTCAGTACCGGAAACAGTTTCATCACAATCCAGGCGTTTCGTGATTCCCATAGGGCGCTCGAAAGGTCGGTCCGGAATCCTGACTTTAGGATCGGCCTGCACTTTCTGTAAGAACAATGCCCAGATCGGTAAAGCCATACTGGCTCCCTGCCCGTTCGCCAAATTTTGGAAATGAATAGAACGGTCTTCCGCTCCTACCCATACTCCACCCACCAAATCGGGAGTCACAGCCATAAACCAGCCGTCCGCATGTTCCTGCGTCGTTCCGGTTTTCCCTCCCATTGGATTCATCAGTTTATATTTGAAGCGTAAACGCATACCTGTACCGCTGGTCACTACCCCTTCCAGCAAATTACACATCAGATAAGCCGTGTTTTCCGTAATCACTTCCCGGGATTCAGGCCGGAATTCAGCCAGCACGTTGCCATATTTATCCTCAATCCGCGACACGGGAAGAGGAGAATTATACACCCCTTTGTTCGCAAAAATAGAATAAGCAGCCACCATTTCCTTTACGGTGATTTCAGCCGTCCCCAAAAATACGGCAGGCACCGGATCGATAAAACTGGAAATACCCATTTTATGAGCCATCTGTGCCACCGCCTGAGGTGTAAATTGCTTTAAAACCCAACCGGATATATTATTTTCGGAGTTAGCCAATCCCCAGCGTAAAGTCACCATTTCGCCTACCCTTTTCGTGCCGCCCCGTGCCGCCCAGGGAGTTCCGTCGGGCAAAATAAAGGTTTGCTGGATATTCGGCACTTTATCGCAAGGCCCTAAACCTTCCTGCATAGCCAGTGTATAAAGGATCGGTTTAATGGTGGATCCTACCTGGCGTTTTCCGGTGCTCACCATATCATACATGAAATAACGGTAATCCGGCCCGCCGACATAAGCCTTGATATGCCCCGTCTGCGGTTCCATCACCATAAAACCGGCACGGAAGAAGGACTTATAGTGCTTGATAGAATCCAAAGGGGTCATCACCGTATCGCGGATACCTTTCCAGGTAAAAATTTGCATGGATACGGGCACATCGAAGGTTTTCCGTATTTCAGCATCGCTTTTCCCTTCCAGATTCAATATCCGATAGCGTTCCGACTGGCGAATCGAGCGATTTAAAGCTTTGTCGATCTCCTCCTGTGTCATATCGTTGGAAAAAGGAGAATTGCGCTTATGTACTTTTTCTTTATCGAAAATAGGCTGTAAATCCTTTGACAAGTGTTCTTGCACCGCTTCTTCAGCATATTTCTGCATCCGGGAATCCAAAGTGGTATAAATTTTCAACCCGTCAGAATAGAGGTCATAGTGCGAGCCGTCTGCTTTCAGGTTTTTCTTACACCAGCCATACAAGGCATCATTTTCCCAGGCCGTAGAATCGAGACGGAATTGCTCCACATTTTTATAGCGTGCCCTTTCCGGTTTATTGGCTGTCATGTATAACCGAAGATATTCCCGGAAATAAGTGGCCAGCCCTTCTTTATGGTCTACCCGTTTGAAATTCAATCCTAAAGGCAGGCTGGCAAGGGAATCGTATTGGGTTTCGGTGATCTTATCATATTTCAACATCTGGGAGAGCACCACATTCCGGCGTTTAAGCGTCAGTTCAGGACGGCGCACGGGATTGTAGTAAGATGAATTTTTTGCCATACCGATCAACATGGCCGCCTGCTCTATCTTCAAAGAATCGAGCGAACTTTGAAAGTATATATCGGCGGCCGAACTGATTCCCACAGCCAAATTCAGGAAATCGTATTTATTGAGGTACATGGTCAATATCTCCTCTTTGGTATAGCTTTTTTCAAGCCGTACGGCAATCACCCATTCCCTGAATTTACGGATAGCCAGCTCAAAAACATTCAAATCGGCTTCACGGGGAAAAAGCATTTTTGCAAGCTGCTGGCTGATGGTACTTCCTCCTCCGGCTGAAGTGTTAGCCGTCAGTAATCCCTTCGCCACCCGGAACAATCCCCTTACATCCACCCCGCTGTGATCGTAAAAACGCACATCTTCCGTGGCAATCAAAGCATCTACAACTGTTTGGGGTATTTCCTTATACTCTGTATATTTCCGATTTTCTTTCTCAAAATATTTATTCATCACCGGGCCATCCTCAAAATAAACTTCAGAGGCAAAACGGTTGTTCGGGTTTTCAAGTTCTTCGAAAGTAGGCATAAATCCCAGCTTGCCTTCGGCAATGAGCCAAAAGAAAAGAAAAGCACCTGCTATGCAAAGCAAAATCACCGACCAAAAGATGACGAATAATTTCCAATATTTTTTAAACATACCTATTCGTATTATATTTCCCCGCAAAAGTAACGAAAAACTAAATGCAAACTAATAAGTTACAAACAAAAATGCCGCATCGCTGCGGCATCTTTATCATATAAGTTCATTTGTTACAGGAGATTATTGGTATTCATCCCAGCTCTTGATAGCTATATCGGCTTTATCTACTTTACAAATGGCATAGATGAAAGCACTCGCTAAACGGGCATTCGTGATCAATGGAATATTATAATCCACAGCCGCCCGGCGGATTTTATAACCGTTGTCCAATTCCCGTTTGGTGTAGTTTTTCGGGATATTGATCACCATGTCTATTTTCTTATTTTTCAGGTAATCCATGATGTTCGGCTCTTTTTCTTCGTCCGGCCAATGTAATACGGTTACATCGATACCGTTTTCTGCGAAAAACTTAGCCGTTCCTGCTGTTGCGAAGATAGAATATCCGTTATCGATCAGCATTTTAGTGGAATTCAACAATTCCACTTTGGAACGTGTAGGCCCGGAGGAGATCAGGATATTCTTTTTCGGAATACTATGCCCCACAGAAATCATACTTTTCAGAATGGCTTCGTAATAGTTTTCACCGATACAGCCCACTTCCCCGGTAGACGACATGTCCACGCCCAGCACAGGGTCGGCTTTTAACAGACGGGCAAATGAGAATTGAGAAGCTTTTACACCTACATAGTCGAGGTCGAACACCGATTTGTTCAAAGATTCTACCTGTTCTCCCAACATAATGCGGGTGGCCATTTCAATAAAGTTGTATTTCAACACTTTGGAAACGAACGGGAAGCTACGGGACGCCCGGAGATTACATTCAATCACTTTAATATCGTTGTCCTTTGCCAGGAACTGCATATTGAAAGGTCCTGAAATGTTTAATTCCTTAGCGATAGCCCTGGCGATTTTTTTAATCCGGCGAAGGGTTTCCACATAAAGTTTCTGGGCCGGAAAAACAATCGTCGCGTCACCGGAGTGAACCCCTGCAAATTCCACGTGTTCACTGATTGCATAGGCTTTCACCTCACCGTTTTGTGCTACGGCATCGATTTCCACCTCTTTGGCTTGCTCGATAAATTCAGTCACCACTACCGGATGGTCTTTCGATACTTCGGCAGCCAATTCCAGAAAATGAGCCAGTTCGTCACGGTTCGATACGACATTCATGGCAGCTCCCGAAAGCACGTAAGAGGGACGGATCAACACCGGGAATCCCACTTCATCCACAAATGCATAAATGTCGTCGAGGCTGGTTAATTCCCTCCAACGCGGTTGGTCGATTCCCAGCCGATCACACATAGTTGAGAATTTTTGGCGGTCTTCCGCCCGGTCGATATTTTCGGCAGAAGTACCCAAAATATTCACATGTTGCCCATTCAGGCGCATAGCCAGGTTATTGGGAATCTGTCCTCCGGTAGATACAATCACCCCTTTAGGCTGTTCAAATTCCACAATATCCATCACCCTCTCAAAGGATAATTCGTCGAAATAAAGCCTGTCGCAAGTATCATAGTCCGTACTTACCGTTTCAGGATTATAGTTAATCATCACAGAACGATAACCTGCTTTTTTAATTGTATTCAAAGCACTGACCCCGCACCAGTCAAATTCCACGCTGCTTCCGATTCGGTATGCCCCGGATCCCAGAACGATTACAGAACGTCCGTCGTGTTCATATGGGATGTCGTTTTCGCTTCCGTTATAGGTAACATACAAGTAATTGGTCATAGCCGGGTATTCACCCGCCAAAGTATCGATTTGCTTGATACAGGGCAGAATATTCAATCCTTTCCGGTATTCCCGGACTTTCAGCATTTTCTGGTGAGCAGTTAGCTTATCGTCTTTAATCGTAAAACGGCCAATCTGAAAATCGGAGAAACCCATTTGTTTAGCCTGTCTTAAAAGCCCGGAACTAACCCCGGTAATGGTGCTATACTTATCGAGTTCTTCTTTCAGATTATGGATATTTTTAAGTTTTTCCAAAAACCATTTGTCGATTTTAGTCATATCGTGGATTTTATCCACGGAATATCCTTTCACAAAGGCTTCTTCTATGGCAAAAATACGTTTATCCGTAGGATTTACCAGCTCTTCATCCACATCGTCGATGGTGAGCTTATTTCCCACAAATCCGTGCATTCCCTGTCCCACCATACGAAGACCTTTTTGAATGGCTTCTTCAAAGGTGCGTCCGATTGCCATGATTTCACCCACACTTTTCATGGAAGAACCGATTAGCTTGGAAACACCTTCAAATTTATTCAAGTCCCAACGCGGAATTTTGCAAACCACATAGTCGAGGGCAGGCTCAAAACAGGCCGTAGTCACTTTTGTGACAGAATTTTTAATCTCATGTAATCCGTAACCCAAACCCAGCTTAGCAGCCACGAAAGCCAATGGGTATCCGGTAGCCTTCGATGCCAAAGCACTGGAACGGGAAAGCCGGGCGTTCACTTCAATGACGCGGTAATCTTCAGAATTCGGATCCAGGGTATATTGCACATTACATTCACCCACAATTCCTATATGCCGGATGATCTTGATTGCGATGGCGCGTAATTTATGGTATTCGCTATTGCTCAAAGTTTGTGAAGGAGCTACAACGATACTTTCCCCCGTGTGGATTCCCAGCGGGTCGAAGTTTTCCATGTTACAAACGGTGATACAGTTATCGTATTTGTCACGTACCACTTCATATTCCACCTCTTTCCAGCCTTTCAACGATTCTTCCACTAACACCTGGGGAGAATAGGCAAAAGCACTCGAAGCCAGTTTCACCAGCTCTTCTTCGTTCGAACAGAAACCCGATCCCAATCCGCCTAAAGTGTAGGCAGCCCGCACGATGATAGGAAAACCCAATTCCTTAGAAGCTTTCAAAGCTTCTTCCATGTTGTTGGCAGCAATACTCCGCGGAGTTTTCACATCGATCTCCCGAAGTTTGTTCGCAAATATCTCACGGTCTTCCGTATCGATAATCGATTGTACGGGAGTTCCTAAAACTTCCACTCCATATTTTTCCAACACACCGTTTTCGTAAAGGGCAACACCGCAATTCAATGCCGTTTGTCCACCGAAAGAAAGCAGGATTCCGTCAGGACGTTCTTTTTTAATCACTTCCTCCACATATTCAGGGGTGACAGGCAGGTAATAGATTTTATCTGCAACACCTTCGGAAGTTTGCACGGTAGCTATGTTCGGATTAATCAATACGGTGTATTTACCTTCTTCCCGCATAGCTTTCAAAGCCTGAGAACCTGAGTAGTCGAATTCTCCCGCCTGGCCAATTTTCAACGCACCCGAACCAAGCAGTAATATTTTATTTATCTCTTTCATTTTCAACTGTTAATTTAGATTGTAAATTTTGAATTGCCTTTGCAATCTTTTGCCTTTTGTTTTTACTTCTTACCCTTCGCTTTTTCAATATTCTCGATAAAGACATCGAAAAGATATTCGGTATCTACTGGTCCACTGCAAGCCTCAGGATGAAACTGAGCTGAAAAGAAAGGTTTTGATTTATGGCGTATTCCTTCATTTGTTCCGTCATTCACATTCACAAAGAACGGTTCCCAATCGGAAGACAACGTATTATCGTCGATAGCAAATCCATGATTTTGGGAAGTGATGAAACAACGGTCGCTACCCGGCTGGATCACCGGTTGGTTATGGCTGCGATGTCCGTATTTCAATTTATAAGTTTCAGCTCCGGCAGCTCTTGCCATCAACTGATTACCCAGGCAAATTCCCATAATCGGTTTATCGCCCGACAATGCTTTCCGAATATTTTGAACAGTAATTTCACACTTTGCAGGATCACCAGGACCGTTGGAAAGGAATATTCCATCGCACTCTTCGTTGGTAAAATCATAATCCCAGGGCACACGTTTCACAGTTACATCCCGTTTCAGCAGGCAACGGATAATATTATATTTCACCCCACAATCCACCAGCACCACCTTGTGCTTACCGTTTCCGTATTCTTTTACTTCTTTTGTTGAAACTTCTGCAACGACATTGTTTTCATTCGGATCGTAAAAAGGAACAGGGATATTGTCGAACTCGATTCTGCCGAGCATTGCACCATGCTCGCGCAATCTTTTTGTAAGAGCTCGCGTATCTATACCAAAAAGCCCCGGAACTTGTTGATCTTTCAACCATTGACCGAGGCTTTTTTGTGAATTCCAATGACTATATGCAAACGAATAATCGGAAATAATCAGAGCAGTACAATGAATTTTATCCGACTCGAAAAATTTAGAAATGCCGTCCTCCGCATCGTCTACGGGAACACCGTAATTACCGATCATCGGATAAGTTGGAACGAGAATTTGTCCCTTGTACGAGGGATCAGTCAAACTTTCAGGATACCCTGTCATCGCTGTGTAGAACACTACTTCTCCGGCGACCGATTTCTCGTAGCCAAAAGAAGTACCTTCATAAACTGTTCCGTCCTGCAGAACTAAACGTGCTTTTTTTAAATTTTGCATACTTATTTGTGTGAACTAATTTACCTAATGTCCAAATTGGTGCAAAGGTAATAAAACTTTTTTCTTACTACAAAGAATATTTATGCATTTATATCGAATAAATATACAGCAATAGGCATAACTAAAAGATTATCGGGAAAAAACATTTGAATAAAATTATTTATTATTTTTGCAAAGTATTGGATTTACAACCGAAAATTGAAGTTAAACCGGAAAATATGAGAAATAAAACCAAAAGACTTTTAACTATACGCAGGCTTATCGAATCGGAATTAATTTGTTCACAGGAGGAATTATTATATAAATTAAAAGAATTAAATGTAGAGGCCACACAGAGCACTTTGTCCAGGGACCTGAAGTTTATGAAAGTAGCTAAAATCCCGCATAAAGAGAAAGGATATATTTATGTGATTCCGGAAAATTTTAATGAACAAAGAGAAGATAAAGTAAGCTCTATCATTACGGACACTATATTAAGTGTGGATTTTTCAGGAAATATGGCAGTTATCAAAACTCTGCCCGGTTATGCCAATGCCGTAACCGTATTAATAGACAGTGAAAATTACTTTCAGGTATTGGGGACGATCGCCGGGGACGACACTATCTTTATCGTAATGCGCGAAGGTGTCACTCATTCAGAATTGATCGAAGCCCTGACTTCCGTACATCCAGATATTCATAACCTCTATAATAAAATATAAGCTAAAGAGCATCACGATGAAAAAAATCATATTATTCGTTGTTTTGGATAAATATGCCGACTGAGAATCAGCTTACCTGTCATCGCTAATATATCCTGCAACAGGTGGTGAGAGATCACCATATTATTACTGCCAACAGCACCGCACCTTTGGAATTTGCCAAAGAAGTCATGATTACATTGGAAATCGCGTCTGAAAGTAAAATTCTTGAACGGTATAATTTCTATAAATCGAGTTATTACCAGGCACTTAATGACAACCCCATAAAAACCGAAACATCTTCCTGCGTGTTTTCACCCGAAAAGAAAATAACAAAGCTTTGTTCATTAGTAGAATAGGTAAGTAAAAAAAACAGCAAGTTTCACCTAAATCCATATTTCATTTTCAGTTGAAAACCACAGAAAAACAGATCGAAAAAAATTTAATACATAAATAAAGAAGATAAATTGTATAGAAAAACTTTATAAAATAGCCTCATTTTCAATTTTAAACAGTCAATTTTCTATTATATCAAAAATAGTTAGTAAACTTGCATCCCGAATTTTAATTATGTGTCATGCAGGTTTTAAAATCTAAAAATGAGTTAGTTAGTCTAATAGACAGCTACAAAAAAGAGGGAAAAACAATTGGTTTCGTACCAACAATGGGTGCTTTACATAATGGGCATTTATCCTTAGTAAAAGAATGTAAGAAAAACAGTGATATTACTGTTGTCAGCATATTTGTAAATCCCACCCAATTCAATGATTTAGAAGACTTAAAAAGGTATCCCCGTACTTTAGACAAAGATACTGAGTTATTAAGAACAGTAGGTTGCGATCTTGTTTTCGCACCGACAGTCGATGAAATCTATCCGGAACCGGACACCCGTAAATTTGATTTCGGATATTTGGAATCGGTTATGGAAGGAGCCCTGAGACCCGGACATTTTAACGGAGTGGGACAGGTGGTAAGCCGTTTATTCGACATTGTACGCCCGGATAAAGCATTCTTTGGGATGAAAGATTTTCAACAGGTGGCAATCATAAAAAATATGGTAAAACAACTGAATTATAATATTCAGATTATACCTTGCCCTATTGTGCGGGAAGAAAACGGGCTTGCTCTGAGTTCCAGAAACACATTATTGGGCGAAGATTATAAAAAAAATGCTCCCCATATCTATGCTACCTTAAAAAAAGCTCGTAACTTAGCTTCAGAAATGAGCGTTTCCGATCTGAAAAAATGGATAACCGATGAAATCAACAATAATCCGTACCTGGAAACAGAATATGTGGAAATTGTAGATGATACTACCCTAAAAGTAACGGAAAACTGGACAGAAAAAGGAACAAAAGTAGCGTGTGTTGCAGTTTATGCCGGTAAAATAAGATTAATTGACAATATTGTCTTTTAAATCACTGCCTTTAATTTTAATCTAAAATTAAAAAGATGTTTATAGAAGTCGTAAAGTCAAAAATTCACAAGGTAACAGTCACCGAAGCCAATCTTCAATATGTGGGAAGCATCACTATCGATGTTGCCTTAATGGAAGCTGCCAATATCATAGAAAACGAAAAAGTACAAATTGTTAACGTAAACAACGGAGAAAGGCTGGAAACCTATGTAATCAAAGGAGAAAGAGGTTCCGGTGTAGTTTGTTTGAATGGGCCTGCAGCCCGTAAATGTGCAGTAGGAGATGTTGTGATTATTATTTCATACGCCGCTATGGATTTTGAAGAAGCTAAACAACACATACCGACCCTTGTATTCCCGGATACAGTTACAAATCAGCTCATTTAAAAATAATAATCCGGAAAGTATGGACTATTTGTCGTTTATAAAAAACAAAATCGTTACCGATAAGGAAAATTTGTTCAGCACTTTGAATCAATGGCGGTTTAAAAATGAAAAAATCGTTTTCACCAATGGTTGTTTTGACATAGTTCACAAAGGACACATAGAATATCTTGCTCAGGCAGCTGCTTTAGGTACAAAATTAGTGGTCGGATTAAACACAGACACTTCCGTAAAACGGCTAAAAGGAGAGAAACGCCCAATAAACAATCAGGAGGCACGTGCCATTTTGCTCTCTGCCCTGATCTTTATCGATAAAATCGTTCTTTTTGATGAAGATACCCCTTACGAACTTATCAAGTATATACAACCGGACATTTTAGTGAAAGGGAAAGACTATAAACCGGAACAAATCGTAGGCTACGATATTGTAAAAAATAAAGGAGGAGAGATTATAACTATCGATTTAACAGTAGGTTATTCTACCACTTCTATCTTAAATAAACTTCAATAAGTTGTTTCAGAAATCTAAAGAAATACGGATGTGTATCGTGATTTAATCGATACACATCCGTATTTTAGTTTTCTACATTTGCATATTTTCTTGTCAGTAACTTGTGTGTGGCATGTTGAAAACTTCAGAATGAAAATAGATAAATAAATTTGGTTATTAAGATAAGGTAGCTTTTTATATTTTTTTCCGAAGTTCCCAAAAAAACAAACCATTTTTATCCGGTAATCTTTTTACAACTTATCAACAGTTTTACACTCGAAATTCACTTGTTTTTTCCTATTCCACCGAGTTACTCACAGCTGTTAGTAACCTTATATTATTTCTGATTTGCAAGTTTTTATATTTTAAATTAATGTTAGTAACCCCTGTATTTTTCTTAATAACGAGAATATCAAGTGAAATTATAAACATTTACAAAAACAACTGACAGTCTATAATTATCACTATATTCTTTTTATAAAAAATAAAAATATAATAATAGATATATGTTTGTTCAAAACCCGGTTTCAGATTTTATCTATCAAATTATCTTTTGTTAAAATAGTGAATATAGGATGTTCGCTACAAAATAGTATCTTTGTTCATTCATAGAATGTAAGAAATTAATAACCTTAATTTTGATTAGGTTATACCTGAAAAATACCATTAAACTTATAAGATGAAAATAAAGATCGTAAATAAATCAAAGCACCAGCTGCCGGAATATAAAACAAAACTATCGGCCGGTATGGATATTCGGGCAAATATTAATGAAGTCATTACCTTGAGATCTTTGGAAAGAAAGCTTATTCCTACGGGATTATACATTGAATTACCCGAAGGTTATGAAGCACAAATGCGTCCGCGCAGTGGTTTGGCTTTGAACGAAGGATTGGGGCTTTTAAATAGTCCGGGAACTATTGATGCAGATTATCGGGGAGAAATAGGAGTTATCCTTGTTAACTTATCGAACGAACCGGTAATGATAAAAGATGGGGACCGTATTTGTCAGATGGTGATCAATAAAGTGGAACAGGCTGAATGGATAGAAGTCGACACTTTGGACGAGACAGAAAGAGGAGCCGGAGGATTCGGACACACAGGTAAACAATAATAAATTAAACTTGTGAGAACAAGTCAAAAATAATCTGATAGGAAGGATAGGGTATGAGAAAAGTAGTCTTATCGGTATTGCTGTTTTTTTCGGTGGTAAGCGTATTTGCTGACGGAAAAAAGAAAGCGCAGAATGTTCAGGAATTGGATGAAAAAAGCCAATTGGAATTCGACTACTCTTTCATGGAAGGAGTAAGGTGTAAAATTACAGGAGATTTTCAGGCTGCTATTGGATGGTATGACAATTGTTTGAAAATCAATCCGGAAAGTGCTGTTGTAAAATATGAAATAGCCAGTATTTTAATGGCGAATCAAGACTATAACGGAGCTTTGCAATTGGCCCGGGAAGCTGTTGCCGGAAATCCAGGGAATATGTGGTATAAAGTTCTTTTGGCAACTGTGTTGCAAAACAAGTCGATGATAGAGGAGGCCTGTAATGTCTATGCGGATATTATTGCCAAGTATCCCGATAAAGAAGAATTTTACCTTATGGAAGCCGGGTTGTATGCTTCTGTGGAAAAATGGCAGAAAGCGATAGAGGTATACGATCGTTATGAAGCTCAAAATGGAATTACGGAAGCGGCTTCTATTGAAAAAATAAAGCTGTATACAAAATTGAATGATGTTAAGAAGGCTTCCAACGAACTTGTGAAATTGATTAAAAAATATCCTGAAAAAGATGAATACTTAAGCCTTTTGGCAGAATTATATTTTAATTATAATCAGGATAAAAAGGGACTGCAAATACTCGACCGTTTATTGAAAGCCGATCCTGATAATGGTTTTGTGCATTTTTATTTAGCTGATTATTATCGGGATAAGAAACAGCCGAATGAAGTTGAAAAACACATGAAAAGCGCCCTTCTAAGCGATAATATCGATAACGGTTATAAGATTCAATATATTTTGAGGTTGATTTTAAATCCTGATACCACTTTGGTTTCCGATACCGAGCTCGATACTTATGTGGATTTATTGATGAGTAAGTATAGTGACGATCTTTCTGTGAGGGCGTTATATTCCGATTTTTTGAAAAAGGATAATAAGTTGCAGGAAGCGAAGAAAGAATTGGAATTTATTCTGTCGAAGGATAAAAACAATTATTTGATTTGGGAAGAATTGCTGTTGATATGTAATGAAACTATGGATACTATCGGTATGTATCAAACAGGTACGGAAGCTATAAAATATTTTCCGGATCAGCCTTTACCGTATGCTTTGAGCGGAATATCATTGATGATGCAAAAAGATTTTCAGGCTGCTATGCCATTTTTTAAGAAAGGTGTGGAGTTGGCAGGTGATAAATTGGAATTGAAAGCACAATTTTATTCTTATTTGGCAGATTGTTATTATAATCTGGATAGTGTTCAGCAGGCTTTTGATATGTTCGACCAAGTGTTGTTGGTTAATCCGGACGATGCTTTAGTGTTGAATAATTATGCTTATTATCTTTCTTTGAGAAATGAAAAGCTTGAACTTGCCGAAAGGATGAGCTCGAAGGCTATTGCATTGGAACCTGAAAACGGGACTTATCTCGACACTTATGCCTGGGTGCTCTATATGCGCGGGGAATATTCACAGGCCCGTTATTATATGAAACTTGCCATAGAGAAAACGAAAGAACCTTCTGGTGTATTGTATGAACATTACGGTGATGTGCTTTACCGGAGCGGAAATAAAGAGGAAGCTTTGAAAATGTGGAAAAAGGCGTTGGAATTAGGTGGGGAAGTGACCGAGGAATTGAAAGATAAGGTGGAAAATAAAGCTATGCCGGAAAAGTAAACCGATTAAAGGAGTGTAACTGATTTTAAGGATGAAGACCGGATATTTTTTAGGGATTTTATTAATTGTAAGCTGTTGTTTTTTTTCGTGCAGATCGGTAAAGAAGACAGTGGTATATAAAGAAATTCCCAATATAACAGAGAATAGATTATTGAAAAATGTGTATGCCAGTGAGCCGAATTTCAATTCTCTGTATTCAAAACGCATGGATGTTTCTTTCACGCAGGATGGGAAAGTGAGTAATTTGAGGGGAACTTTAAAAATACAGCGTGATAGTTTCATTCAGGTTTCTATTTCCGCCCCTTTGGGAATAGAAGTAGGCAGGGTATTATTGACTCGTGATAGTGTTAAATTTGTAGATTCTTATCACAAAAAATATTTTTTGTCCGATTATAAGTATTTTTACGATAAATTTGATGCTAATTTAAGCTACGATTGTTTTCAGAAGATTTTAACGAATGCTTTTTTTGATTTCGAGAGCTGTAATGGCGCAGAATCGAAAGAGAAAAAGTATAAACTGGATAAAACAGAGAATAGCTATGTTTTGTCTACGCTTGAAGAAAAAGCGTTGGGCAGGAAAATAAAGAAATTATACCGGAAGAAACGGAAGAATAAGGATTTTGTTTTGATTTTACAGAAAATACAGGTCGATCCTTTATCGTTCCGGCCTTTGTCAGTGTTACTGGAAGATGTGGAGGAAGAGGCTGGAGTTAATGTAAATTATGATGATTTCCGTGATTTTGAAGGAGTGTTTTTTCCGGAAAAAATTGCTTTTATCTTGTTTTCAGGTAAAGATAAAACGGGTTTGGAAATCCGTTTTAATAAATTGGAATTTAATGTGGTTGTAGAACCTAATTTTAGAATATCCCCTAAATACAAAAGGATAGATCAGTTTTGATGGTACGGGTAATTAAAATATTATTTCTTTTATTTGTATTGATTTCTCAAAATGCTTTTGCTCAATCTATTGCGAGTATTCGTAAAGAAAAGGAGAAAAGCGAGAAAGAGATTAATTATTTAAATAAATTGCTGGGGGAAACTGCAAGCAGTAAATCCGTATCTGTGGAAAAACTGAATATTTTACAACAAAAAATCGTTCAGAGTAAACGGGTACTCTCTTTATTGAATAGTGAAGTGAAATATTTTCAGGATCGTATTTCTCAGAATGAATCCCGTATAGGTGAGCTTCAGGCTGAAAAAAAGTCGATGCTCGACCTTTATGCTAAATTGGTATATAACACCTGGAAAAAACGGGATAAAACAAATAAATTAATGTTTATCTGTTCTTCTTCTGATTTTAATCAGGCCTATAATCGTTATAAATATTTTCAGCAAATCCAGGAATATTCTAAACGGCAATTGAAATTAATCGGGCAGGTGAACGATTCTTTAGACCTGAAAAATGAAGAGTTAAAGAAATTGGTTGCTGAAAGAAATGCGACTTTGAATGAAATCAATCTAAAAAATAAGGATTTAGAGTCACAGCAAACAAAGCAAAATCAATACATTAACGATCTACAAAAACGTGAGAAAGAGCTTCGGAAAAAATTGGAAGCTGAAAATCGGAGGCAACAGAAGTTGGCGAATGAATTGAATAAATTGATAGCCAGCCAAATTAAGAAATCGGGTGGTGGATCTTCTACTACCTATAAGATGACCCCTGAGGAAAAATTAGTGTCAGACGATTTTCAAAAGAATAGGGGCAGGCTGCCCTGGCCTGTGGCAGAAGGTTTTATCTCGAAGAGGTTTGGAGTGAATAAAGATATGGTTCATAGGCGTGTTGAAATATATAATACCGGAATCGACATTACTACTTCTAAAAATTCGGATGTCCGGGCTGTGTTCCAGGGAGAGGTAACAGAGGTATGGTTACCGCCCGGTAATTATAATTATATGGTGATTATACGTCATGGTAATTATCTGACCATGTATCTGAATTTAGTGGATGTAAAGGTAAAGAAAGGTCAAAAAGTACAAACGAAGGACGTTATTGGAAAAGTAAGTTTCGACAATGAAAAGGGTAGCGTAATCAGTTTCGAGATATGGAAAAATATGGAAAAGCTGAACCCTGAATTGTGGTTGGCTAAATAGATTATGGAAGGATTATATCATACCCTGAAATGTGAATTAAAACATTTGCTCAATGTTTTCAGGGGAAAATTATTGCTTTCCGACTTATTGAAGGGTGGGATTTTTATTTTACTGTTTATTATCGCTTATCTGCTGTTTTTTTATTTTATTGTTTATGTTTTTGTAATTACGGTGGCAGTTAAAACAGCTCTTTGTTTTATTTTCATAGCTGTTTTGGGTTTGCTGGGTATTATTTTTATTGTTTATCCGCTTCTTTATTATTTCTTGTCCTTTCATTTAAAAAAAGACCTGTTGTATAAACGGGTGTTGAAAATTTTACCCGGTGATAATGATTTATTTAAATCATTGTATCAACTGGCTTTTCATCCTGAAAAAGTAACAGGAAATGAAGAATTAAAAAAAGCCGCTTTTATTCAGAAATATGGTTTACTGAAAGAAAATAAAGCGTGTTTATCTTTTCCCGGTAAGTTACTTATACAACGGCTTGTTGTTTTTGCAATTGCTTTTTTGATACTCTTTTCTAACCATAGAAGTTTTACCCGGTTTTATAAAGATTTAATGGCTTATGAGAATGTTGAGAATCCTAAATTCAATATTGATTTTCATTTAGAGAATGAGTCTTTGGATGTGGAATACGGGAAATCTGTTCAATTGCGGCTGAAAGTGAAAAGTGATTACCTGGATGTGGAAAATGTGTTTATCTGTTATGGTGGTGGTGAATTTTTAATGGACAGGGCCGATTCGTTGTTTGTTTACGATTTTGATGTAGTGAACAATGATATTAAATTTTATTTCAGGACTTCGGGAATAGAAAGCCGTCTTTTCAAGATTCGGGTACTTCCTACGCCGGAAATCACCGATTATAAGGTGACTTATATTCCGCCTGCTTACACCGGGATAAAAGCTGAGGTTCTTAAAAATATAGTCGATTTCAGGGCTTTATATGGATCGTCCTTGAAATTTGAATTGGATTTTTCCGAATTGGATTCATTATTTTTAGAGGAGAACGGTCGTTTTTCAGTGATTCCTTTGAAAGATAAATCTTCTACTGTTTTTACTAAGAAAGTCCATAGTTCTGGTGAATTTTCATTATATGGTTCCAATCCGTATTTTTCAAGGAAAAATCTTTTTAATTTTACCGTTACCTGTATTCCGGACTTGTATCCCGGTATAGAAATTACCGAGCTACAAGATTCATTGAGAAGTTCTATTCATTATTTTTATGGGGTTATAAGCGATGATTACGGTTTTTCCGATCTGCGTTTCAATTATTCTGTAAATGGGCGTACAAATACGGTTATGCCTATTCAGATCGTTAAGAATATAAATGCCCAGGAATTTTATTTCAGTTTCGATTTTTCTGAATTTGCCGGTATGGACAAAGCACAAATCGGTTATTTTTTTGAAGTTTTCGACAACGATGTTATTTCCGGTCCGAAAAGTACCCGTTCCGATCATAAGAATTATTCAGTGCCTGATTTGAACACTATTTTCGATTATAATATCCAGACAAACAGTCAGATGAATTCTTCCCTTAATGAAGCTGAAAAATTGGCAAAGGAAATAGTATCGGATGTAAAAGAATTGCAACGGAAGATGCTCGATAATACGGTTGATAATTGGGAAAAGCAGCAGTTATCGAAAGGTATTGTCGAAAAGAAAGAAAAATTAGATAAATTACTAAATTCAGTGAAAGAGGATAATTTGAAAAAGTCTTCTTTGAATCAGAGTTTTACGAAGCAAGATAGTTTATTGATCGATAAGCAGAATAGGATTCAGGAATTATTGAACAATATCATGGATGAAGATATGAAAAAGCTTATGGATGAATTTGCTAAGTTATCGCAGGAATTTTCCAAAGATAAGTTTAAAGATCTGGACGAGAAGATGAAGTTGTCTTTCGATCAATTAAGCGAAGAATTAGATCGGAATATAGAACTTTTGAAGCGTTTTCAGGTGGAGGAAAAGCATGATGTTATTTCTAAGCAACTCGATAAATTGAAGTCCGACCAGCAGCAATTGGATAAAATGTCGGAAGATAAGGCTATGGAAAGAGATTCTTTGTTTTCATTTAACAAAAAAATTGAAAATGATATAAATAATATTCGGAACAACTACGAAAATTTATTAAAAGATAATCAGGAACTTTCTTCGCCATACGATTTGAAAAATCAGCGGCAAAAGTTTGATGATCTTTCTCAACAAATTGAAAAACAGGGTGAAAATATTTCTGAAAAGAAAAAAGATAAGGATTTATCGAAGGATATTGAGGATAAAATCGATGAGTTAAGGAAAGAAATGGAAGAACAAAAGCAAAATAACTTTAACAATATATCTATTCCTGAAAAAGATATTGAATTGATAATCCAAAATATTTTAATAATTTCGCTATCACAGGAAGAGTTGCTGAAAGAATTTCCGAACGTGCAGTCTCAGACTTTGAGATACAATGAATTAGGTCGTTTGCAAGATTTAAAAAAGCAGGAATATAAGATAGTTAAGGATAGTTTATCCCAGCTTGCGCGGTCGAATTTGGTGCTCGCTTCCATATTGAGCGATAAATTTTATGATATTGAAGTAAAATTCGGTTTGCTGTCGGGATATATACAAGACAATAAGCGTGGCGATCTGAGCAGGGAACAACAATATATTGTGACTTATTTGAACGATATGGCGCTTTCTTTGACCGATGCTTTACAAAAAAGCAGGCAAAATTCTCAGGGAAGTGAAGGTGGTAAGGGATCTAAGCCTGATGGCGATCCTTCCGGGAAGCCCAAAGGTGACAAAGGCGACGGATACGGGCAAATGAAAAGAATGCAAAACGGCATCAGGAAGCAGTTGGAAGATTTGATTTCCCAAATGAAAGAGGGGGAAAAAGGAAAACCTTTACAGCAAGGAATCAGTAAAATGATTCGGGAAAATGAATTATTTCGCAAAAGCCTTAATGATTTTATCTCGGAATCCGGTTCACTTTCAAATGAGGAAAAGCAACTATTGAACGAAATAAATCGTTTGTTGGAAGAAAACATCCGGGATTTAGCGAATTATTCTATATCCGGACATTTGATTAACCGGAATAATCAAATTTATAATAAATTGATTATGTCTGAGAAAGCTTCTAAAGAGCGGGAAGAGTATGAAGAAAAACGTAAATCGACATCGGCGGCTGACGAACGTTTTAAAAAGCCGGAACTGATGTTTGATTTTAAGAAGAAAAGTGGAATAATTAAAACAGACTTATATAAGACAGATATAAAGTTAAATAGTTATTTTAAAAATATGTACAACAATTATTATATTAGGCTTGGTAATGAATAAATTGGAACTTGTTATATCCTCGGAGATCAGTAATATCATAAAAGTTGAAAATTTTATTGAGAATCTTACTGGTCATTTTGAATTACCCGACGATTTGTATGGTAAAATCAGTTTGTCTTTAATCGAGGCGGTGAATAATGCTATTCTTTCCGGTAATAAGCAACAAGCTGATAAAAAAGTTAAGATTGTAGCGGAGCGGAGCGATGATAAATTCATAATATCTGTGGAAGATGAAGGTGAAGGCTTTGATTATGAAAATATACCCGATCCCACTTTGCCGGATAATATTAAGAAAATAGCCGGGCGCGGACTTTATCTGATGAAGACTTTATCTGATGAGCTTGAGTTTGAAAAGGGTGGTGCTAAAGTGTCTATGACTTTTAAAGTCTGATTTAAATTATCTGTACATATAGCTGATAATGAAAGAAATATTATTTTTTAAAGAGGGAGTGGAGTATCCTTCTTTCTTTTCTGATGCAAAAATTTGCCAATGGCTTGATGCAATTGCTGCTCATTATTCTAAAACGATAGGGGATATTTCTTTTATTTTTTGTGATGATGAATATATTCTTTCCGTTAATCGCCAATATCTGAAGCACGATTATTACACGGATGTGATTACCTTTGATTATTGCCGGGGCGACCAGCTTTCAGGTGATGTTTTTATAAGCCTCGATACGGTGAAATCGAATTCAAAGCAATTTGAAACTTCTTATGAGAATGAATTCCATCGGGTGATTTGTCATTCTGTGCTTCATTTAATCGGTTTTAAGGACAAAACGGATCCTGATAGTGCGATGATGCGGAAAAATGAAAATATATGCTTAGAACTTCTAAAAGCGTTATAAAATGACGAATCTTTTACCTGACTATGATGTAATTGTCGTTGGAGCCGGTCATGCGGGTTGTGAAGCAGCCTGTGCTGCGGCTCATTTGGGATCACGCACCTTGCTTATTACTCTGGATATGAATAAGATAGCTCAAATGTCGTGTAATCCGGCTATTGGGGGAATTGCTAAAGGTCAGATAGTCAGAGAAATAGATGCTTTAGGAGGAATGTCGGGAATTGTTACCGACCAAAGTTCTATCCAGTTCCGGATGTTGAATCTTTCTAAAGGTCCTGCTATGTGGAGTCCGCGGTCGCAATGTGACCGGATGAAATTTTCTGCGAACTGGAGACATATTCTGGAAAATACCGATAATCTGGATATGTGGCAGGACGATGTTGTACGTTTATTGGTGGAGCACGATGCGGTGAAAGGTGTGGTGACTTCTTTAGGAGCTGAATTTCGTGCTTCCAGAGTTATTCTGACCAATGGTACTTTTCTGAACGGGCTGATGCACGTGGGCCGGGTTAGTTTTCAGGGAGGAAGGATTTCAGAGCCCGCTTCTTACGGAATTCCTGCGCAATTGAAAGAACTGGGTTTCGAAGTGGGACGAATGAAAACCGGAACTCCGGTGCGTATCGACGGACGAAGTATCGATTTTACTAAATTGACCGAGCAGGACGGAGAAAATGATTTTCATCGTTTTTCTTTCATAAACTACGATTATACGAACAATTTGGTGCACAGGCCTTGTTATATGGCTTACACCAATGAAAACGTCCATAATGTCCTCCGGGAAGGGTTTAAAGATAGTCCTTTGTTTAACGGGACCATTCAAAGTATAGGTCCACGTTATTGTCCCAGTATAGAAACTAAATTAGATACATTTTCCGATAAAACCAGTCACCATCTTTTTTTAGAGCCTGAAGGGGAGACAACCACAGAATTCTATCTGAATGGTTTTTCGTCTTCTTTGCCCTGGGATATACAACTACGTGCTTTGCGATTGATTGAAGGTTTTGAAAATATCAGAATCTTCCGTCCGGGGTATGCCATAGAATACGATTATTTTCCACCTACTCAACTTTATCATACGCTCGAGACAAAACAGATCGGAGGACTTTATTTTGCCGGGCAAATCAACGGAACAACCGGATATGAAGAAGCGGCCGCCCAGGGATTGATGGCGGGAATCAATGCGCATTTATCGCTACATTCCGAAGCCGATTTCATTTTGCAGCGCGATGAAGCGTACATAGGGGTTTTAATCGACGATTTAGTGACGAAGGGAGTGGATGAACCTTACCGGATGTTTACTTCCAGGGCCGAATACCGTATTTTGCTACGTCAGGATGATGCAGACAACCGATTAACCCCCAAAGGATATGAAATTGGTTTAGTTAATCAAAACAGACATAATATATATTTAGATAAAATAGAAAAGCGTGATATATTAGTTGATTATATCCGAAATTATAGTGTTAAGCCGGATGAGATCAATCCTATTTTGGAATCATTAAATACTGCACCTCTGCGTCAGGGGATGAAATTGGTGGATATTATAACTCGTCCCCAGATAGGGATTCCTCAACTTTTGAATGCTTTGCCTCCATTAAAGAATTTCGTAGATCAAAACAATATGCGGGATGAAATTGTGGAGGCCTCTGAAATATTGATTAAATATTCCGGTTATATAGAAAGAGAGCGAATGCTGGCCGATAAACTATCCCGTTTGGAAAATCTGGTTATTGCCGGAAAGTTTAACTATGAAGAATTAACGAATCTTTCTATAGAGGCCCGTCAAAAGTTATCTAAAATCCAACCGCGCACGATTGGACAGGCTTCCCGGATTAGTGGAGTGTCGCCCGCAGATATTAATGTGCTTTTAATTTTAATGGGGCGATAATTACAAAGGTTTATTGATTGCGGGAACTATTTTATCGAAAATGAAAACCGTGATTTTCAGATGACGATAAAAGCATAAATGTTTGAAAAAATATTTTGTCTGAATCTGTATGTACGGAAATATTGTGCTATTTTAGAGCATGTAATTGGACGAAATAAGTTTCTTTTTTCCGAATGTTTCACGTGGAACATTTTAAAAAGGTGCGAAGAGTGTCTTTTCGTCCAACTGTAATAATTCCCTTATTTTTCTTATGATGCAACACATAGAAGGAAATATTATCGATATTCATCGTCGTGAAATTTATCCAGGAATCATTTCTATAGATTCAGGAAAAATTATTTCCATAAACAGAAATTCCCAAAAATACGCTCACTATATTTCTCCGGGTTTTATTGATGCCCATGTACACATAGAGAGTTCCATGTTAATCCCGGAAGAATTTTCTAAATTAGCGATTCGCCGGGGTACAGTTGCTATTGTAAACGATCCGCATGAAATTGCAAATGTGATGGGTACCGAGGGAATCGAGTATATGATAGAAAACAGTAAACAAAGTTGTATAAAATCATTTTTTACAATTCCTTCCTGTGTCCCCGCTACCCCTTATGATTCTTCGGGGAGCGTTTTATTATCTTCCGACATTGAACAATTGGCCCTTAACCATAAATTTGTAGGCTTATCTGAAATGATGAATGTTCCGGGAGTTGTTCAAGATGATACTGAGGTATTGGCAAAAATCGAAATAGCTCGCCGCCATCATCTGACGATAGACGGACATGCCCCGGGGTTGTCCGGTAGTTTTTTAAAGAAATATATCGATGCAGGTATTTCTACCGATCATGAATGTACCTCTTTAGAAGAAGCTATCGAGAAAATTAATTCAGGAATGAAAATATTGATCCGGGAAGGAAGCGCTGCTAAAAACTACGAGGCTTTAAAGTGGCTAATTGCCGATTACCCTGAAAAGGTCATGTTTTGCACGGATGACTCTCATCCAAACGATTTATTGTCTTATGGAGAGATAGACAAATTAGTGCGTAAAGCTCTTGGTGATGGATTCGATTTATTCGATGTATTGAAAATAGCTTCTTTTAATCCGATTTCCCATTATAAAATCAATGTAGGTTGTTTGAGGGAAGGGGATCCTGCCGATTTTATTATAGTCAGGAATCTGAATACATTTGATGTTTTATCTGTTTACATCGATGGAATAGAAAAATATAACTATTCGGGAAATAATGAAAAACCACACCCTGCACCAATAAAAATTATCAATCATTTTAATCGGGATCCAATTTCTTTAACGGATTTGACTAAACCGATAAAGAAAAAAATCGTATCTATAAAAGTGATTCCGGGAGAACTGGTTACCCGGAGAATCGATTTTGAGCTGGAATCTCCAATTCGAAATTTTGAATCGGATGTAAAAAGAGATATTCTCAAAATCGTTTATTTAAACCGTTATCAAAATACGCCTCCTCAAATAGCCTTTATTTCGGGTTTTGAATTGAAAGAAGGTGCTTTTGCCACTACTATTTCTCACGATTCTCATAATATTATAGCAGTAGGTTGTTCGGATAAAGATATTTTAGAAGCGATTAATGCTGTGATTCTTGAAAAAGGAGGATTGGCTGTAAAAAACAATAAAGGAATTATCAAGCTGCCGCTTCCGATAGCGGGAATTATGTCCGCTTCCGATGGAGAAACGGTAGCTTCCCTTTGGGAAACCTTGACAGAAGAATTGAAACAAATGGGGTGTAAACTTGATTCTCCCTTTATGACTCTCTCTTTTATGTCTTTGATTGTTATTCCCGAATTAAAAATAGGAGAACAGGGATTGTTCGATTACGAACATTTTAAGTTTATTTCCGAGTCCGACTGAATGGTCGTAACTTAATTATTTCAATATCGCTATGGCTTTATATGATGATGAATTAAAAAAGAAAATCAGCGAATTGCCCCAAAGTCCTGGAGTGTATCAATATTTTGATGCTTCAGGATCGATTATTTATATAGGAAAGGCTAAGAAGTTAAAAAATAGAGTTTTATCTTATCTTAATAAAACAAACCAATCAGACAAAACGAGGGTTTTGGTCAGTAAGATATATGATTTTAGATATATTGTCGTTGAAAGTGAGCAAGACGCTCTTTTGTTGGAAAATAATCTGATAAAGAAATATAAGCCTAAGTACAATATTTTATTAAAGGATGATAAGAGTTATCCCTGGATATGTATAAAAAAAGAGCCTTTTCCGCGTGTTTTTATCACTCGCCGCTTTGTTCGTGACGGATCGGAATATTTCGGACCTTATACTTCCACGCGTTTCGCACATACGTTGATTGCTTTGATAAAATCTTTGTATAAACTCCGTACTTGTAATTTGCCTCTTACGCAGAAAGCAATCGATAATTGTAAGTTTAAAGTTTGCCTGGAATATCACATCGGAAACTGTATCGGTCCTTGTGTGGGGAGAATTAGAGAAGCCGAATACAACGAGTTTATTGCCCAGATCAGGAATATTTTGAAAGGGAATTTATCTTCTGTTATTGAGGTTATGATCCGTAAAATGAATGAATTTGCCGATGCTTTGCAGTTTGAAAAGGCAAATGAAATGAAAGAGGCTTTAGAATCGATCCGTTCTTACCAATCGAAATCGACGATTGTCCGCACGACAATTAGCGATACGGATGTATTTTCTTATATCGAAGATGATAAGTATGCTTATATCAACTATTTACGTATTGTACATGGAGCTGTAATTCAAGTACATACCATTGAATTGGAGAAAAAAATCGATGAAGCTAAAGAAGAATTGCTTTCTTTTGGTATTTATGAAATCCGGCAGTTGGTGAATAGCCATTCGAGAGAAATTATTGTTCCTTTTCTTCCCGATATAGAATTGGAAGGGGTGTCTTATGTGATTCCGCAGCGGGGAGATAAGAAGCAGTTGCTGGAGTTGTCGGAACGTAATGTTTCCTATTTTAAGATGGATAAGGATAGGCAACGAAGCACTAAAAAAGAAGATCCTAAGTTTAATATATTGAAAACCATTAAGTTAGAGTTAAAGTTGCCAACTTTGCCCCATCGTATTGAATGTTTCGATAACTCTAATATACAGGGAACCAATCCGGTGGCTTCTTGTGTTGTATTTATCGACGGTAAACCCGCCAAACGGGAATATAGGAAGTTCCACGTGAAAACGGTGGTTGGTGCAGACGACTTTGCTTCTATGGAAGAGATTATATACCGCCGGTATCACCGGGTGCTGGATGAAGGACTTGAATTGCCGGACCTGATTGTGATCGATGGAGGAAAAGGGCAGTTACATTCTGCTGTAAACAGTTTAAAGAAGCTCGATTTATATGGTAAAGTTGCCATATTGGGATTGGCAAAACAAATGGAGGAAATTTATTTTCCAGAAGATAAAGATCCCTATTTGTTGGCTAAAAATTCCGTTGCTTTGAAAACGTTGATGCATATTCGTGACGAAGCTCACCGATTTGGAATTACCTTTCACAGGAAATTGCGTGAAAAAGCCCAAATTGTTAGTGTTTTAAGTGGTATAAAAGGTATCGGAGAAAAGGCTGAAACACAGTTGTTGCAGGAATTTAAATCCGTAGAGAATATTAAAAAGGCATCCTTAGAGGATTTGACTAAAGTGTTAGGGATGAAAAGAGCTCAACTTGTGTTCGATTATTTTAATCAGGAATAAATTTTGTCCGGTTTTTACTTGTATCGTTTTGTCATGGAATGTTATTGTGCGGAAGCGTTTTGTTATAAGTGATTTTAGCCGGATTTATCGGATTCTGTTTTTTATTCAATTTGCTTTATTCGTTTTTACTTCTGTTTTTCCATGTTTTTTATGTCCTTTATTTTCCATTTCGTTTTCTGTTTGATAGATGTGTAGTTATATGTCTGTTAATCAGTGTATTGGATTGTTTTGACCGTATTTTTGATTTTTGTGTCGAAATTCAGAATCGGTTAATAAAAAACAAATCTACAATAATGTATTGATTGTTAGTATGTTATCTTTTGTTTTTATTTCAATCCGGCGGTTTTTGATTTTCTGTGAGGCTTAATCAGATGAGAACGAGTGGAAATTTGAAAATCCATTGTTGTCCGAACCCTTTGATTTGTATTTTTGAGAAGTTAGGTTTGAATTGTGAGTCCGGATAGATGGCGTTTAAATCTTTTAGAATCGTATAAAAAGAAAACCAGTATATTTCCTTATTGACATCCATTGTCCGGGAAATATACTGATTTTAACCGTTTAAAAGAAGCAGGGATGGTTTACAGGGAAATCCTGTGCCGGATGCTTCTTGTTATTTGGTTTCGATTAATAATGTGTTATAATTTTTATCATTCCAAATGTTATACATGTTTCTGAACTCCTGGTATTCTGACGGAGAAAGAATGGTTTTGTTGAACTGTATTTCTTTATTCACCGTAATGTAGTTCCCTTTGGGAACTACCGAAATATGGAGTTTTCCAAAAGGTTTATTGATGTCGATATTGACTGCTTTTGTCTTTAAAGTCATTTCCGGAGCTAAAGTAATGGTGTAAGAATAGTTTTCTGTTATCGGATAAGCCAGTTCGTAAGGTTTTTTCCGGGAGTTGTTCAATGTTCCTAAATACCATGAATTCAGGCCAATGTTTACAGAGGGTAATTGGTAGAGTAGGTAATTGTGTGTTGCGCTCAATTCTTTTTCAGCTGAAAAGTTCATATCCGCATTTCTCGGCTCGGCTGAATTGAACTTCGAAGAGGTGAGTTTTCCGGCCTGTGAACAAAGGTTTTTAATGTATTTTCCGGTAGAAGCTGTGTCCAAAGTTGCGATCATTCCTCCCTTTACGATGAATCGGCCGTTTATTTCCGCTTTTTCGCCGGATAACTGGATGTTCGCCTTGTAGTTTACCGAATTATTGTTTTCAACAATGCTTAAAGGCAAAATTTCTGTGTCGGAAATCATCCATATATTCTTTTGATGCCCGCTTAATTCTAGGGAAGGAGTCGGATAAAGCAGTGCTGATAAAAACAGGGGTTTGCCATTATTATTGACTTTTATCCTGAAAGAGGATACCGCATTCAATCCTTTGATGCCGTTTTGCAGGCTGGCTGGGAAAAGCACCACGATTTCGGGTTTTTGTCCCATAGCCCGGAGCATGTTTATCAATAATCTGTTTTTTTCGGTATCGGTTCCGTATGCCGTGTTTAATACCTCTTTAGGAGTGCGGGCTGTGTAACCTGCCTGCTCGAAGGGAATCCGGCAGAATGCGATTTGCCCGGCCACGAATTGCTGAAGAGCTAAAATCTTTTCCAGATTGTCCTTTTTCCCTGTGGTCAATTCTTCCACTTTGTTTTTCACCGTTTCATCCGGTTGGTCGGTGAAATAATTACCATATAGAGTTTTTAAAGCCATGAGCTGCGATTCGTAGCAAGATGTGATGAGCCTTGGAATAACACTATCGGGAATTTTCGATTCATTTGCTGCTGCCGGGATGTTTTTGAATTGCCAGGAATATTGTTTCATATTCCCTTTTTCGGTTATTTTCGGTTTCACCTGACTGGCGGTAAGTATGTAATTCAGAGGGTAGGAAGCGGGTACATCGATATTAATGGTGTATTCTTTTACCGGACTTAGTTCTTCCAGTATATCGTCTGTTTCCGGCATGATTCCATCGGGCAGGTAACCGGCTTTTGTTTCAAGGGTATAGTCCAGGAAAATGGTTGCCCCGATTTCCAATCCTGTATGCGTAATGACCAATTCACGTAAATGGTTATAAGCAGGGGCATCGGCTGCATTGGAGGGAAGCACTTCATTAAAAGCATTTTCCGGGGTTTTTATGATAGTCCCGTCGGCTTGCCTGGTGTATGATGAATTGATTTTAACAGTTTGATATTTAGGATTATAAATGATAAAAGTTTCACCATATAAATTATTAAAAGCAATGTGTGTATTGATTTTTAATTGTTTATAATATCTGATCTGATAGCTTCCATCCGGCTGGAAAGTGTAGTCTTTCGTAATCTTGATGAATTCTGCTTCCGGTATCGCCTGTGCCGAGGCAAACAGCATGAAACAGGCAAGCAGTGATAGTATATATTTTTTCATGATAGTCTTTATTTAGTTGAATGAATATAATTCATTTGTTCATAATGTGTTATTTTTTGAAAATAAGCTGCTCTCCGGCAAATGATTTATGAGCATTTACAGCTTCACGGAAAGCTTTCCAGTCTTCTGCTTCGTATACCCGTTTTCCCAGGGTTAGTTTTTGAAGTATCTGGAGCTGGCTATTTTCCTGTTTCACATATCCGCTAAAAGAGGCTACCGGATTTTCGCTTGTTGTGGTTTCCCGGTTTTCCTGTACCATTTTGTAGCCTTTGGGGAGTGACATGGTTTCTTTTAGTTCTACATAACGCGAACACCTGTCTTTAAAGGCGTATTGGCGTTCTTCCAAAGTGGTATTTATTCCCAGGTAGGAACGTACCTGATTGTAAAGATTGCTGAACACTAAAGGTTGCATAATCAGTACGTTTTCTCCGGCCAGTGCATAGTTGGGAACGGTGAATTTCATTTTGATGCGGATAGGGGCTGCCGTGTAGTTTTTAGGGTCTTTTCCATAATCTACGCTTAATAGTTTTGCCTGAGGCGAAACTTTCAGCAGTTCTGCCTCCAGGGCATTTTTCCAATTATCCATAAATCCGGAAGTGAAGGTTCTGCGGACAGCGCCGTCGGATTGCCCTTCGGCCATGACCGTAAATTCACCGGAAAGAGTTCCTTTTTCGTCCAGCGAAGTGTTGGCGTATATTTTGAAATAGTGATTTTCCGGGGCTGAAAGCGGAGTAATTTGCAGGTCGGAACTTTCCGGCACTCCCGGCAGGTAGTTTTGTTGTTGCTCTGCACTCGACCATAATTCCCGGAGAAAGGGAACCCAGGTGGGATCGAGAGGCATGTACGTTCCGCTTGAAAGCTTAACAACGGCAACACTATGGTTAAAATGATCTGCCGGGATCGATTCTACCCTTGATCCGGCCATTGTCATGGCCGGATAGGCTTCGAAACCCGCCATACGGAGCATAGAGATCAATAAAGCCGCTTTATCCTTACAAACGCCGCAACGGTCGGTGAAATTCATTTGGGTGTTGTGAAGGGTGTAGCCTTCCCCTTTTCCCATAGAAATACCGGAATAGCGCATATTGTCGGCTACCCAATGGGTAAGCACTGCAATTTTTTCCATTTCGGTTTTCTTGCCTTTAATCAGTTCGTTTACTTTCTTTTGGGCTTCGGGAGTGGGTTCGAAACTACCGTAATCTTCGTTCACTTTATAGAACCAGAGGGATTTTTCCTGCCAGTTAGGGGTGGAGGACATCATTAATTTAGGAGCTACGTCGAAAAGATCGACCATATTCGATTCCCTTTTAAAGGGTGTTACCAATTCTTTGCTAAAAGAATATACTTTCCGGTCGTTTTCAAAGCGGAGAGAAGAAGTGCATTCTCCCTGATAAAACTGATATTGCATATCTTTATTTCCCGGAATACTTACCCGGTACACCTTTTTTACGGTCGGTTCCGTGACCCAGAAAGGAACGATGTCATAAAATTGTCCCCGCATAGGCGGAACAAAGCGGTCTTCATCGGCCGAGCCGAGCAGGGCATAGGTGAATCCTTTTTTCGCGATTTCATAATCGACCACGCTGCCGGGCTCTAATTGTCCCAGTTCGATCATGATTTGCCGGGCTCCCCAGTAAATAGCGCGTGCGGGAGCTGCGTAGTCCTGCGCGGTTTTAGGATCGATGTTTTTGATAGAACCGTCCGGACGATAGACTGTGACGGTTTTAAATTCTGCGAAGGCCGTGAGCGGGTCATAATCGTATTTCAATACCCGGTTTTTTAGAGCCCCCTGCGGTGTTCCTACTTTTATGATTTTCCGGATTGTAAAAGTCCCGGAGCCGTTATTGGCTACCTGTACGCTGGTGCTGTCGAGCAGAACGATTACAGGTTGATTTTGAAAATCTTTTTCTTGTTTTACTTGCTGGTCAAATGTTTGCCAATTTTGTGCTATTCCGGGCATCCATAGGAAGCAAAGAATAAAAAGGGCAGAAAAGAATGGTTTCATGTTAATTATTTTTGGTTGATGTTTGTTTCGCACACTTCACCAAAAATAATTAAAAATATGGGAAATAAAAAAGAGCCGCAACCGCGGCTCTCTTTTTTATTTCAGTAGTTTTTTATATTCATCCTGATTGGCAAGGATTTCAGTAGCTTTTATGACTTCTTTATCGTGAGTGGCTTTATATTCGATCACTCCTTCCATGAAGTAATAGCGTTGAATGAATTGCTCTGTCAGGAAAGTGATGATCTCATCCTTGAAAACATCCATATCCCGGTCGATGGAGTGCGTGAAATCCTTCTGTAATTGCACGATTTGTTCTTGTGAGCCGTCATAATATTTTTCTGTTTTGGCGGCTTTGATCAATTTGTCCAGTAACTGTTGGGTTTCGGTTTCGTAACTGAATTCTTTTTCTTTCAGGTATTGTTTAAATTGGTTATAAATGTCGTCGGTGATTTTGAAATCACGGATGGAACCGATTTCCGGATGCTTGAGGGCATAACTGTTGATGAAATCGAAAGTAAGGTCTTGGATAACCAGCTCTTCGGTGATCCGGGCAAATTTTTCCGGGTCGATTTGTATGTCCGGGTTGATTCCCCCGCCGTCATATACTTTTCGTCCGGCTTTGGTGGTGTATTCCGTAATCAGGGAGTCGGGCACTTTCCCCACACTGCCGTCCGGATTCCGGTGGGAATAATCCAGCGCCTGAATACATCTTCCGCTGGGGATGTAGTATTTTCCTGTGGTCACCTTTAATTTCGTGTTATAAGCCAAATCCCGCACAGATTGAACCAATCCCTTTCCAAAGGAGCGTTCGCCGATCAGAACGGCTCTATCGAGGTCTTGCAGCGCTCCGGATACAATTTCGGACGCTGAAGCCGATCCCCGGTCGATTAACACAGCCAGAGGCATATCGGGAACGATCGGATTTTTGGTCGCCGTGTATTCTTTATCGGATTGTTTCACTTTTCCCTTGGTGGACACTACTTTCGAGCCTCTCGGAACAAAAAAATTGACCACTTCCACGGCCTGATCGAGCAAGCCGCCCGTATTCCCCCGTAAATCGAGGATCATGGCTTTTGCTCCTTTGTTTTTCAGAGTGATGATTGCATCACGGACATCCGATGCGGATTTGTCGGTGAAGCTGGTGAGGTAAACATATCCGGTGGTGTCGTTCACCATGCCGTAGTAGGGAACGCTCGGAATTTGTATTTTTTCCCGGATGATTTTCTTTTCTATGGGTTTAGCTTCGAATTCCCGTTGTATTTTTATTGTAATTTCTTTGCCCGGCTGCCCTTTCAGCATGGTGCTGACATCTTCCGTATTTTTGTTTTTCACGGAATTTCCGTCAATCGAAAGGATAACATCACCGGGGAGTAGCCCGGCTTTTGCTGCCGGAGAATTTTTGTAAGGCTCGCGGATGATGACCTTATCTCCTTTTTTGCTGATGATCGAGCCGATTCCCGCGTATTCTCCCGTGGTCATCAGTTTTACGTCCTCCATTTCCGATTCCGGGTAATAAACGGTGTATGGATCGAGGGAACGGAGCATCGATTTGATGCCCGTAGACACCAGGTCGCCGGGATTTACTTCATCTACATAAAACATGTTTACTTCGCGGAACAGGGTGGCGAAGATGTTTAGCTGCTTGCTGATTTCAAAACTTTTGTCATCGCTTTTCAGTGCCGTTACGCTGAAAGCAAGAATAACAATGGCAACAAGCGTAAATAAGAAATTTCTTTTTTTCATTTATAGTAAAATTACGAATGATTTGTTTAACCGATTAACGAAAGTACGACATATAATTGAAAATTAAAAACAGCGAATTGAAAATAAGATTAAATTTCGGTGTTCTGCATGAATAAAGGGAAAACGTCAGGGAACGGGGTCGTAGCCGCTTCCTCCCCAGGGATGGCATCGAAGCAGCCGTTTTATGGCAAGGTACAGCCCTTTGAAGGGACCGTGTTTCCGGATAGCTTCCACGGCATATTGAGAGCAGGTAGGGGTATAGCGGCAGGTGGGAGGTTTGAGCGGTGATATGCAATATTGGTAAAATTTAATCGGGAGCAGGAGAATGAAGACTGCAATCTGTTTCAGGGTTTTCATGAGCAGCTGTTTGAGGAAAGATAACCTGTGTAAAATCGTTTATCCGATAAGAGGTCGTCTTTTTTTATTTATAGATCTCATTCAAAGTTGTGCTGTTTGGAAATAACCGGAAATTTTCTGCAAGGCGTTTTTTACCGCTTTTTCGGTTTTTTCGTAAACAGGAAGCTGGTCGTCCAAATATATAAAAAGGATGTCGATGGTTTTTTCGGAACCGATATTGGCGTAAAATTCCGGCTTATTGAGCCGATAAGCCTCTCTGGTGAGCCTTTTGATGTAATTTCTTTTTACAGCCCGTTTGAATTTCTTTTTGCTGACGCTAATGGCTATGCGTGCGGGATATTCTCCTTTTTGCGAGGATTCTTTCAGGACGATCCGATACGGATATTTCACAAAACTGTTTTTTGAAGCGATTAACTCCTGAAAAAGGGTTTTGTTGCAAAGGCGTTCCGATTTTGTGAAAGAATACATGGCAGATGTGAAGATCAAAAAAGCCGGCGATCTTCTATCCTTTAAAAATCGCCGGCTTTGAATTATTTTATTTTGTTCTCTTTGTTATATTTTTTGATGAACTCTTCGATAGCCATGGTCATCGAGGGGCATTGCTGGGTGGGAGCCTTTATATCGAGCCGAAGTCCCGCTTCTTCGACGGCTTTTGCCGTGGCAGGTCCGAAGGCTGCAATGACTGTTGTATCCTGAATGAAATCCGGGAAATTCTGGAACAGCGATTTAATGCCGGAAGGAGTATAAAAAGCTATAATATCATACTCTTTGAGGTTTTTAATATCGCTCAGGTCGCTTGCCACAGTTCTATACAATATTGCCTTTGTATATTTTAAATTCAACTGGTCGAGCAGGCCCGGAATGTTTTCTTTGTGGATGTCCGATAGGGGAACTAAAAAGTTTTCTGTTTTGTGTTTCAGAAGAATTTTAGTCATATCGTCTACCTTTTTGTCGCCGTAGAAAATTTTCCTTTTCCGGTAAACGATGTATTTCTGCAAATAAAAAGCCGTAGCTTCTGAAATACAGAAATATTTCATGGTATCGGGTACGGTTATTCTTAACTCTCCGCAAATCCTGAAAAAATGATCGATAGCGGTACGGCTGGTAAAGATAATCCCGGTATGGTCGAGGATGTTAATCCGTTCCTGCCGGAATTCTTTCACTGAAACTCCTTCTACTTTAATAAAAGGACGGAATTCCAATTTCAATCCGTACTTTTCCGCTAAATCAAAATAAGGAGACTTTTCTGTCGTTGGTTTAGGCTGTGATACGAGTACCTTTTTTATCTTCAAAGCTTATAAAGTTTTAAATTAATACCCATTTAGAACTTATGCCATCATCTTATAAAGGATGAATAAGGGCATTACTTCGAGTGCACAAAGGTACAAAATCATATATAAAATTAAAACTCTATGGGCAAATAATATTTCCAGCCAGCGAATAAATTTAACAACCTGAAATAGAATCAAACCGAATATTACAACATTTAACAAAGGAATGATTGCATAAGATTGCACAAAAAAGATAGCGATGACAAAGGGAGCAACCAATAATCCCGCCATAATGTGATAGGTCCAGAGATTGACAATCGCTTCGGCTGCGGTGCTCCGGGCGTTAAATGTCCAGCCTAATAGTTTGAATAGGCCTAATAGGAAAAAATGATAAAATATAAGGATGGCGAATAGATACAGGATCGGAATGATTTCAAAATTGCCCGATGAAAGAAAGATGATCCCGGTTGAAATAACAGAGAAGGAAAGTATCAACGAGAGCACATAACAAACCAGATTGGAAGAAATGCCTTCGTTTAGGATTACCTCTGCTTTTTTTCTTTTCACCAATATGTTCAGCAGGTTGGGAAGCAGATCTTTCCCCCTTAGCCTGACGAATGCGAAGACCATCAGGAATACGATGGTAAATATAAGGTTTCCCAATACATTTTCATTGGTTTTTAAGGGGATCTGCGGTAGGTAGCTGCGTTCTACCGGACAGATTTCGATGATTTCCGTGTCTGCCTTTTCCAGCGGGCAAACACTGTCGTATTGCTGTCCCGATATTTCCCATGCGGTATTCCGGGCATCAGAATGAGAAAATATTGTATCTGTACTGAGCATTGAATTTATAGGCGAATTTAAGACTTATTTCATGAGAACCTTCCGTTGATTTCACCAGGTTTCCCAGCGACATGTCGTAGGAATAGGCCAGGCGGTATTCGAATTTTTTATTATCGGAAGTCAGTTTTAAGCCGATTTTGAAAATCAGGGCTTTATAATTTTCCGATGAATTATTCAATAGTTGTGAGCTGTACCAGATTCCTCCGAAAATCGGATCGGAAGTGAGGTCTGCCCCGATCATGAAATTATTCGACGAGGATTTGGATAATAGTTTATCGCCCTGGTTTTCAAAGATCAATCCGGGATTTACATACATACTGCTTTTCTTGTCCAGGCTGTAAAGCGTAGTCCGGATAAACCCGTTCCATTGTAGGCTTAATTTGATCGGCAGGCGAAAATCGTCTTCGATGAAATTGTCTTTGGGACGCGTGAAATGATTGACGGAAAAGCCGATATAGTTGTGCATAAATTCTCTGTAATGTCTTTCCCAGGGCAGACATATCAGCGCGCCTGCACTGAAATCCCAATAATGTTGTTTTTCGTTCGCCACATCCCCTAACGGGTGTTTGATCGTGAAAATATTTCCATAGATCGGGTCAAGGTTGCCTGAATAAACATTCCTGTCGAAATTCAGGCGTTCGTCGTTATAGCTGCCTTTTACGCCCAATTGGAAATAAATGTTCCTTTCTTTACTGATGTATCCCCGCCAGGAGTAGCTTAATCCTGCCGTATTCGATTTGATGAAACCTCCTCCTTCGTCGCTGGAAATAACATATAGCCCGAATCCGTAGTTGTTGTAGGTTTTTAAGTCGGCGGAGAAAAACAGGGTGGAAAAATTTCCGGGAAATTTCGGCCATAATTTCCGATAGGTCAGCAGGGCGTTCATTTCACCCTCCTGTAATCCGACATAGGCTGGATTATAGTAAGTTCTGTTTTCCCAAAACTGAGAAAAATTATAATCCTGAGCCCAGAGAGGCAACCCATTCAGGAAAAATAAAAAACAGAACAGAAGTTTATTTCTGTTGGGAATACACATACAGCACTACGGATTGAAATTTCATGCAAAAATAAAAAAAATGGCGAACAATTAACAAGTTTTGTGTTAAATCAGCTTTTTTTATAAAAATAGACAAAGTAAATGATTCTCATTCACTTTACCGATTCTCTCAATGTGCTTCATACCAGTTTGCCCCGAATCCGGTGCTCACCGTGAGGGGGACTGAGAGGGAAACTACGTGTTCCATGCAGTCTGTGACTAACTCTTGCAATTGGGATTGTTCCGATTTATGACATTTAAAATTCAGTTCATCGTGTACCTGAATCAGCATGCGGGAACGTAGTCCTTCTTCGCGGATTCGTTTGTGGATACAGATCATGGCCATTTTTATGATGTCGGCGGCGGAGCCTTGAATGGGGGCATTGATGGCGTTTCGTTCGGCCATGCCGCGGACAACGGCATTCCGTGAATTTATGTCGCGTAAATAGCGTCGTCGTCCCATAATGGTTTCCACATATTCCTTCTTCCGGGCTTTTTCCACAGCTTCTTCCATATATTTTTTAACTCCCGGATAAAGTTCAAAATATCCGTCGATCAGCTCTTTTCCTTCTTTCCGGCTGATGCGCAGGCGTTCGGCCAAACCCCAGGCAGAAATCCCATAGATAATTCCAAAATTGGCCGTTTTAGCGCGGCGGCGCATTTCCGGGGTCACTTCCTCCAAAGGCACATGGTATATTTTTGCGGCTGTTGCGGTGTGAATATCTATGCCATGATTGAAAGCGTCGATCAATTCTTTGGTTTGGCTGAGGTGTGCCATCAGGCGTAATTCCACCTGGGAATAATCGGCGGAGAAGAACACGTAGTCGTCGTCTCCGGTGATGAAGGCTTTTCTGATCTGCCGCCCTTCTTCGGTACGGATCGGAATGTTTTGCAGGTTGGGATTCAGGCTGCTGAGCCGCCCTGTGGCGGCTTCCGCCTGATTGAAACGGGTGTGAATTTTCCCCGTTCCCGGATCGATATACGAAGGCAGGGCTTCGGCATAGGTGGTCAGAAGCTTTTTCAATCCCCGGTAATCGAGAATTTTAGTGATAATCGGGTGCTCGTCCTCTAATTTCGCCAGCACTTGTTCGGAGGTGCTGTATTGTCCCGATTTGGTTTTCTTGTGGTTGGCATCGATTTTCAATTTGTCGAAAAGAATTTCTCCCAATTGTTTCGGCGAACTGATATTAAATTCTTGTCCTGCCATTTCATAGATTTCCTTTTCGCTGACCTCGATTCGTTTTTTAAGTTCGTCCGAGATGTTTTTCAATTCCTGTATATCGATGCTCACTCCTTCATATTCCATATCCGCCAGCACGGATACCAGTGGCATTTCAATGTCGTTGAATAGCCTTAATAATCCGGTTTCCTGTAAATCGGCACAGAGTTTTTCTTTGAGTTGAAAAACAATATCCGTTTTTTCGGCAAAGTCTTTGTCGTCCGCCGTTTCGTCTTCAAACGAGAGGGTCAGTTGCAGGTTTTCTTTTTTGGCTTCGGACAATTTATAGTTCAGGTACTCCAAAGCGATTCGCGACAGTTCGTGTGAAAAATCGGGATGCAACACGTAGTGCGCGATCTTTACGTCGAAAATGGCGTTTTTAATGGAAATACCAGCCCTTTTCAGCCAAATGATGTCGTTTTTCACATCCGGGGAGATGAGGGTTTTATTCTCGTCTTCAAAAATCGGTTGGAAGAGTTTGATCGTAGCCTCAGCTTCTGCGGGATTTGCCGGGATCCGGACATAGCTCACCTGGTGCATGGCCGATGAAAAAGATAACCATTCCGGCCATGAATTATAGAGGGTGCCGGAAGCCGGGAACACGGCATACAGGGCAAATTGATCGGTGTTTTTTAATATTTCCAGCAAGGCGGGAATATCCTGTGTCCTGTCCGTATAGCGGGTGTCGATGTCCGCCAATTTCTCGGAAGTGTCTTCCTGTAAATCGGTGTTCAACACCCGGCGGGTGAGGGAGAATAATTCCAATTCCTTAAAAATCGGTTCGAGGATAGCTACGTCGATATGCTGTTTCACCAGTTCGTCCGGTGTCAGAGTGGTGGGAACTTCCGTGCAGATCGTTACCAATGTGCGCGATAGGTGCACTGTGGGCTGGCAGTCGAGCAGGTTTTGTTTTTGTTTTCCTTTCAGTTCTTCGATATGTTCGTATATCCCGTCGATGCTTCCGTATTTGTATACCAATGAAGCCGCACTTTTAGGGCCGATGCCGGAACAGCCCGGAACGTTATCGGCCGTATCGCCCATCAGTCCCAGAATGTCTACCACCTGGTCCACCCGTTCAATCCCGAAATGGTCCAGCACTTCCGGGATTCCCCAGACTTCCGATTTATTGCCGGAACGCCCCGGTTTATACATGAATATTTTTTCACTGACCAATTGGGCATAGTCTTTGTCGGGAGTAATCATATACACCGTGTAGCCTTCTTTTTCGGCTTTTTTGGCCAATGTTCCGATGAAATCGTCGGCTTCGTAACCGGGAGCGTCGATGCACCGGATGCCTAACCCCTCAATGATTTTTTTGATATAGGGAACCGACTTTCGAAGGTCTTCCGGCATGGGAGGACGCTGTGCCTTATAAGGCGCGTACATTTCATGACGGAAAGTGGGGCCTTCCGGATCAAAAACCACGGCGATATGTGTCGGTTTTTCCAACTCCAGTAATTCCAGCAGGAAATTACAAAACCCGAATGTGGCGGAGGTGTTTATGCCGGTTGTCGTGATCCGGGGATTATTGATGAATGCATAGTAAGAACGGTATATCAATGCATAAGCATCGAGAAGGTATAGAACTTGCGGTGTAGCCATGAGCGTATAGGTTTGATTACATTTGGACAAAGGTAATAAAATTCAGCCTAAATGCAGAGACATTAAATTTTCACAATTTTTTGTGGTTTTTTGTGTTTTTGTGAATATTTTTGTCCACTTGTTTTGTATGTGTTTTGTTTAGTAATGAATGTATGTATATGATTAAGACTTATGTGTATTTGTGCATATTTATATTGTTGCCCATAGGCCTTATCGGTAGTAATTTGAAAATGAATGGGGATGTGGCGGGGGTGAATGAGAACGTGGCTATCGTGGATCTTTCTCTTTCATGGGATAATTCCTGGCGGAATACTTATAATTATGATGCGGTATATATTTTTGGAAAGTATCAGTTATCCCCGGAGTTGAGGTGGTTCCACGCTGTGCTGGCGGAATGCGAGGTGCTGACCGGAGGGTATGGTGTTTATAAGACCGGGCAGGGAATTTTTGTGTTTCGTACGGGAGAGGGGCAGGGACATTCGCAGGTGAAACTTCGTTTACACTGGAATCTGGCCGGGAATCCGGACCGGGTGGTCGAAGGAGATCAGGTGTTGAAAAAGCAGGTGCATGTCAGTTTTGAAGGTATGGAAATGGTTTTTGTGCCGTCGGCTCCTTTTTTTGCCGGGGACGGTATTTCCGAAGGTAGTTTCGCTTCTTCCGCCTGGGGAGGTATCCCCGCCGAGTATGACCTGATAGGGACGAACAGTGGTTTTACCTATACGGCTTCTTCGAATGCCGGGGCTGCACCTCAGGTTGCCGACCGCCAGAATTGGGCGACGCACGATGCGACGAAGGATTGGACGGGCGTTGTGCCTGCCTGGTGGCAGGTGGATTTTAAAACTCCTAAGGAAATTCTTTATTTCGGGGTATCGGGCGAGTATAACCGTCCTGCAATCCCTTCCCGTTCAGTACCCGACTCGACCTGGTATCTGGAAGGAAGTGCGGATGCTGCGAACTGGGTGGAATTGTGGAGCGGGGATGAGGCGGACTGGAGTACGTCGAATGTTTCTTATCCGGTGCAGCATGCCATAAAAGTGAGAAATCCGGGTGCTTACCGCTATTACCGGATCCGGGTGACCCGTGTGGAGCGTTCGGAGTTTTGGAACACGGTGCACATAAACAATGTGGCCATGACCGAAACGGATTTGGGCTTACTTCAGGGGAATAGTGTGGTGGTGGATGCCCAGGAACATAATCTCCCCGCCGAGTTCCCCAGTGGATATGAGGGGTTCTACACGATGAAATATGAGATTACCCAGGAACAATATGTGTCGTTTTTGAATAAGCTCGACCGTAATAGTCAAATGTCCCGCACGGTGGGCGAGAATCTGGCGGTTATGCAAGAAGGGGAATATATTTTCGGGGATAACCGGAAGCAGCCTTCTTTCAGAAACGGGATTGTTTTGATGAAGTTGGGGGAAAATAGCGGAATGCCTGACGTGTTTGCCTGTGACCTGAATCCGGATAATATGCCGAATAGCCTGGACGACGGGCAAACGGTGGCGTGTAATTACCTTTCCCCTGCCGATTTGCTGGCATATGCCGATTGGGCAGGGTTGCGCCCGTTGAGCGAGCTGGAATATGAAAAAATGTGCCGCCGGCTTTTCCCTGAAAAGGCTGTTGCCGGAGGGTTTGCCTGGAATAGTGCTTCTGCTTCTTTTGGAAAGAACTTAAACGATGCCGGAAAGGAAACCGAATATTATGGAGAGGGAAATGTGAATGCCGGGAATCTGTCCGGCCCGATCCGTCCGGGGGCTTTTTTACGTTCCGGAAGAAACCGGGAGCAGGCAGGTGTCAGTTTTTGGGGCGTGGAGAATTTGAGCGGTAATTTGGCCGAAATCTATTATAATGCTAATGTTTATGGCCGCCAATTGAATGGAAGTGTACACGGGAACGGTGAATTGGACGGAGGTGGGGATGCGGATGTGCCCGCTACACAGTGGTCGCGCGATACGCTGGCCTTTGGTGTGCGGGGAGGTAGTTATGAGTCGGATCGAAAGGAATTGGCGGTTTCCGACCGGAGTAAGGCTGCCGGATATTTTGCAACCTGGAGGGACAGGAAACCGGATGTGGGCTTCCGGCTGGGGTATTCACATCCCCAGGAAGAGTTCCCTTCGGTTTTGATTTTGGAAAACGGATTGACGGCGGGCAATACGCTGGTCTATGACACGATTTGCGACGGGGCTGGCTACCGGATTACCGGGAATGAGCCTGTAACCGACGAACCTGTTATTTATACCTGGTATGCCAGTAAAGACCGGGGACAGACCTGGGAATGGCTTGAAGGGCAAACCCGGAAAGATTTGGAGCTTAAAAATATGGTGCAGGATGTGCCTTTTTCCACGGCTGTGGAACTTCGTTACAAACGTTACTTTTCCACGGTGAACGGTTCCGGAATCAGCGGAACAGTGGGATTGATCGTGGGACATGGGTTTACAATCAATCAGTTGTCCGACACGCTGATTCCTTGCCGGGAGATTGGTGGTTTTGAAGTCAGCACGCCTTTACCTTCTTATTTTGAATGGAAGTTGGTCGATAGGGGAAGAACGATTCAGGCTGCCGAAGAGGACGCTTTTCATAGTGTTTGTAAGCCGGTGACACAGGACTTGAAAGAGGATGAGAAATGGCCTTCGGGAGCTTATACGATAGACCTGACCGTTAGGAACCAACATAAGGGATGTCGGTATTCCCGGCGGCTGGAAGTGTTTGCCCTACCCCGGACTACCGATCCTTTTGCCGGAATAGAGGCCAGTTATATGTATAAGGAGGGTTTTTACCTGCTGGCCCACAGTTGGACGGGAAGTGATCCGCAGCGTTGGGGGTTGCTGGAAGATGAGTGTGGCAAAGTGATCCTGGATGATTCGATCGGATATATCACGTATAATTCAACCGTTATAAATTTCGATCAGGTGGAATGCCATTTTACGGCGAGCCTGGTGTGCCGGGATGTCCCGGATAAGGTGTACACAAAAAGGGCGAAATATATGCACCGTTCCTGTAAGGATTATTACGATTCCGGGATGAGGGAGAATGGCGTGTATTCGATCGATCCGGACGGGCCGGGAGGCATCGACCCCTATGAAGTGACTTGTGATATGACGAATGGAGGCTGGACGAAGTTTACGAATATTTCTAACGGTTGGCATGGTTTTCCCGGTAATAATGCGAATCATTATAAAAACCGGGTGACGGATTACGATCGTTTTGTGGCGTTGGCATCGATCAGCGACCAGCAGAAGATCACAGGGGTGCAGGGGGCTTCCGAATCCTGTTGTGACGCGTATTATTTTCTGAACTATAATAACGGATGTGTTTCCGGTCTGCCTTGTGGCAGTAAGGGAGGCGGCAACTGGGGAACTGTCATTGTAAATATCAATAAGGTTTGGGGAAATGCGATGTATAAGACCCGGTTTACCACCGATGGTTCTGTGGACGGAGGGGCCGGAACTTATTTCGTGGAGATGTGGTTTAAATAGGATTGTGTTGAATTTTACACATATTGAGCCGTTGATGTATGAAAAATGATTTTTTCCAGAAAAAAAGAAATCAAATGATAGGAAAAAAATGATTTGTTTGTATATTTGTCCCCGATAAAAATAAAGATAAAACAAAATGAAGTCTTTCTCTTGGTCATATTACTTTTTTTATTTTTACTTTTTTGGCAGAGAGTAACGGGGCTTTTTTATGACAATTTTTTAATGTAAAATATAATGAGGCCCTGATTTTTCAGGGCTTTTTTTATGATAACGGACAGATATGGAAAACTTTTTTCGATTTAGCAACTGGTTTTATTTTTACTTCTACTTTTACGTGCAGAGAGTAGCCGGAGGCTGTATATTTTGTCCTGAAATCTGATAGACTGATATAGTGAACCCCGGTGAGAGTACCGGGGTTTTTTAATTGAAATTAAATAATAAAAAAATGACAAAGATTGCGATTCAAGGGGTACACGGATGTTTTCACGAACAGGCAGCCCGGTTGTTTTACGGTAATGAAATTGACGTATGTGAATGCCTGAATTTTGAAGATTTGTTTACCAATCTGAACGCAGGGCAGGCCGACGGTGCCATTATGGCGATCGAGAATACGGTGGCGGGCGGATTATTGCCGAACTACTCCCTGTTGCGGAAATACGGCAGAAAAATCAAGGGGGAAGTGTTCATCCGCATCCAACAAAATTTAATGGCATTGCCCGGCCAGCGGATAGAGGATATTACTGAAGTTCATTCCCATTATATGGCCATTGCACAGACCCGGGAATTTTTCAAACAATATCCGCACATTCGCCTGGTGGAGTCGGAGGATACGGCTAAGAGTGCCGCCGATATTGCTGTCACACATCAGATGAAGACCGGGGCGATTGCTTCTTCATTGGCCGCAGAGTTGTTCGGGCTGGAGATTTTACAGCGGGAAATCGAGACCCATAAACAGAATTACACCCGTTTCCTGATCCTTGACGAGCATATTCAGGTGAATGAAAAGGACATCGATAAGGCTTCTATCTGCTTCACCTTACCTCATAAAACCGGACGCTTGTCACAAGTGTTGTCTATTTTCTCTTTCTACGATTTAAATTTGACCAAAATACAGTCGCTGCCTATTCCGGGCAAAGAATGGCAATATTTTTTCTATGTGGATTTGAAGTTCGATCATTACGAACGTTATCGGGAAGCAATCGCCGCCGTTCATCCGTTGGTGGAGGATATGACTGAAATGGGAGAATATAAAAGTTTTAGTGTTTCTCAATGAAAGAGGGCTAACGAATATAATTCAAAATTAAAGATATGATTATTAAACCGGCAGAACGAACCAATAGTGTCAGTGAATACTATTTTTCAAAGAAATTACAGGAAATCGACCAGATGAACCGTCAGGGACTGAATGTGATCAGCCTGGGGGTGGGTGCTCCCGACCGAATGCCGCCGAAGGATGCTATTTCCACTTTAGTGAGCGAAGCACAAAATCCGAAGAATCATGCTTATCAAAGTTATAAGGGGATTAAGGAGATGCGTGACGGCTTTGCTGCCTGGTATAAACGATTTTATCACGTGGAGTTGGATCCTGATAAAGAAATTCAGCCGTTGGCAGGATCAAAAGAGGGGATTTTACTGTTGTCTCTGGCTTTTTTAAATAAGGGCGATAAAGTGCTTGTTCCTAATCCGGGGTATCCTACCTATTCTTCCGCTTCAAAGCTGGTGGAAGCAGAAATCATTTCTTATGACCTGAAGGAAGACCGGGGCTGGATGCCCGATTTCGAACAATTGGAAAAAATGGATTTGGACGGGGTGAAGATTATGTGGACGAATTATCCGAATATGCCCACCGGGGCGCGGGCAACAATGGATTTGTATCGCCGTTTGGTTGAATTCGGATTGAAGCACGGGATCATGATTTGTAATGATAATCCATATAGTTTCATTTTAAACGACGAGCGTTTGAGTATTTTGAGTGTAGACCGGGCGAAAGAGTGTTGCGTGGAATTGAATTCCCTGAGTAAAGCTCATAATATGTCCGGCTGGAGGATTGGTATGATTGCCGGAGAGCCGGAAGTGGTTGCCAATGTGTTGAAAGTGAAAAGCAATATGGATTCCGGCATGTTCAAGCCTTTACAGCTTGCTGCCGCCAAAGCGCTGGAACATGAAGAGGAATGGTATACACAGTTGAATGCGGAGTATAAAAAACGTCAGGTGCTGGCGGGTGAGATATTCGATTTGATGCATGTGAAGTACGACAAGAACAGCGGCGGAATGTTTTTATGGGGGAAAGTGGATTCTTCCTGGGAAAACGGAGAGAAGCTGGCTGACTTTATTTTGCAGCATGCCAGGGTATTTATTACACCGGGTTTTATTTTCGGTAGCAATGGTAACCAGTATGTACGCATTTCCCTTTGTGCCACACAGGAAGTTTTGCAGGAGGCGAAAGAAAGAATCAGGGTGAGCCTGAGTGCAGGGCATTAAGTTGGAAGGCTGGCCCGGAGAATAGATGTTAAATCAGAAAATATTATAATATCATGCAAGTAGGAATAATCGGGATAGGATTGATCGGCGGGTCAATGGCTATCGACTTGAAAAAGCGGGGATTTGCCGACCGGGTGGTCGGAGTGGAAGCGGATGCTTTACATGCTGCTGCTGCCAAAGAAATCGGATTGGTGGACGATGTGGTGACGTACGAGGAATGTGTGGCCACCAGTGACATTATTGTGGTGGCAGTTCCGGTAAGTGCGGCTATCCGGATGATCCCCGATATTTTAGACAGGGTGAACGATCACCAGGTGGTGACGGATGTTTGTTCCGCTAAAGAGAAAATAAACGAAATCGTGCACTATCACCCGAACCGTAAAAATTTCGTAGCGGCACACCCTATGGCGGGTACGGAGTACTCCGGCCCCTGGGCGGCCCTGCCGGGGTTGTTCGACGGGCGTGCCGGAATCATCTGTAATGCGGAGGATTCTGATAACCGGGCGGTGGAGCTGGTTAAAAGTATGTACGACTGTTTGAATATGCGTATTATTTTTATGCGTGCCGCCCATCATGACGTGCATACGGCTTATGTGTCGCACATTTCCCATATCACTTCTTTTGCCCTTGCCCTGACGGTGCTGGAGAAAGAGAAAAATGAGAAAAATATTTTCGACCTGGCATCGGGCGGTTTTTCTTCCACGGTGCGTTTAGCAAAGAGTAATGCCGATATGTGGGCGCCTATTTTCTCCCATAATAAAGAAAATGTGCTGACGGTGCTCGATACTTATATCGAAAAATTGCAGGAGTTTAAGAAGCATATTGCCGATTACGATGAGGAAGGCGTGAAAGACCTCATCCATAAGGCGAATAAGATTAAACGTATTATCAGATAATTTTAAGTGTAAATAATTTCAATATAAAATCATATGACAACGACAAAATTGGATTTAATCAAAGCGAGCGAATGGGGATTGTTCTCCGACATGAAAAAACCGGTGATTATTGCCGGACCGTGTAGTGCTGAAAGTGAACAACAAGTTTTTGAAACGGCAAAAGCCCTGAAAGAAGCGGGCGTAGAGGTGTTACGTGCCGGAATCTGGAAACCGCGTACCCGTCCGGGGTCTTTTGAAGGTGTAGGTTCCGACGGGTTACATTGGATGCAGCGGGTGCAGAAGGAGCTGGGGATGAAAGTTTCTACGGAGGTGGCCAATGTAAAGCATGTTTATGAAGCGTTGAAAGCCGGAGTGGATATGTTGTGGATCGGAGCCCGTACGACGGCCAATCCTTTTGCTATGCAGGAGATTGCCGATGCTTTGAAAGGCACGGACATTCCCGTGTTGGTGAAAAATCCGGTAAATCCCGATGTGGAATTGTGGATCGGTGCTTTGGAACGGTTGAATATGGCAGGACTGAAAAAGATCGGGGTAATTCACCGGGGATTCTCTACCTACGGAAAGCATAAATACCGTAACACTCCGCAGTGGCAGTTGCCTATCGAGATTAAACGCCGTTTTCCTGAGATGCTGATGATATGTGACCCGAGCCATATTTCCGGTAAACGTGAGTATATCCATGAAATTTCCCAACAGGCGATGGATTTGGGATTCGACGGATTGATTATTGAATCGCATATTTGTCCTGAAATTGCGCTTAGTGATGCCGCACAGCAGGTTACCCCTACTTCATTGCATGAAATCCTTTCCCAGCTGGTGATCCGGAATGTGGATTCGGAAAATCTGGAATACAAGGAGAACATCGATGAACTGCGTGCCCGTATCGATGAAATCGACGGAGAGTTGCTGGATTTGCTGTCTGACCGTATGAAAGTGGCCGATGAGATCGGACGTTATAAGAAAGAGAATAATATCACTATTCTCCAGCCTAACCGTTGGGATAAGATTCTGGCAAAAGTGTTTGTGAAGGGAGAGGAAAGAGGGTTGGATAGCGAGTTCCTGGAAAAAGTGTTTAAAGCAATCCACCAGGCTTCTATCGACCGCCAGACAAAGATTATGAATGATTAAACAGTATAAAAAATAAGCCGGGATTTTCCCGGCTTTATTTTTTATTTTCGATAAGGTTAGAATGTGAATCCGAGTCCCACCGTATAGGGGTGGATTTCCGGGCCATGTCCGCCTTTAAACATATTGGTCAGGGTGTAACTGCCCCATACGCTTATGTCCCGGTAACCGATCCGCCCGGTGACATCCGCTTTAAAGGGAATCATATTGAAGCTGTCTTTTTCTTTTCTTTTCTGTTTTCCGTGGTCTCTGTAAACTACTTTCGTTTTGGAGTGCATCCGGATTCCCCCGACAAATCCTGCGGAAACGTATAGATTTTTTCTGTATCTGGCAGGGAATTGCACTTCATAAAGTAAAGGAATACTTAAATATAACGTTTTGAATGTGCTTCTTTTCACATTATTGATGCCTAACGCGTCTAACGATAGTGGAACAAGATGTCCTTGTTCTGTGGTCACCGTCAGGTTTTTATCGGCAAATTTCATCCGTTGGTAATCGAAGCCTAATCCGACCACTAATCCCATGTTGTTCCGGGGAGAAAGGTTGATGCTGTGTTTTACGAAATTGAATTGCATATTGAACGATCCAGCCCAGTCTAAATCCATAAAATCGGGAGTTCCGGAAGCATTTACAAAGCCGTAATAGAAGCCTGTCCAGTGTCCTTTAAAACGGCTTCTGGCCGGAGTGTTCGGGGATTTCCCTTGTTTAAAGCCTTTTGTTTTATAAGGAATTAGCTCTGCAAACGGAGCAAGCAGTTCAACGCTTTCTATGGTATTGGTCGGTTCAATCTGCCGGAGGGGCGGGCGTTGGGGCGGGGTGCCCGGCTCGACCTGTTTTATTTTCATTTCGCTGTCACCCGGCAGGGAGTCTTTCAGTGTTTTTTGCTGCTTTTGTTTTTGGGTGGTATCCCTTTTTTGCCACGAATCGTATTGCTGTGAATACCCGCAGAGGGTTATTAGTAAGCATAAAGTGAGGGTAAGGATTTTCATAGTTTTTATATTTATTTGTTTCTATTTTACTCTATGACGTACTCAGGGATGGATTTGTTACTACGCTTTTCTGCGATTTTTTCTTTTATTTTCTCTGCCAGGTTTTTCCCGGTGGCATAAGCACTGCCTATAATGTTATCGGCAAGGAAACCTTCTCCGGATTCTTTCCAAACCCGGGCATTCGAGGTGAGGAAGATTTCATCCGTGGAGGGATGCTTGCTTGCCAGTTCTATCGGATTTTCCGGCAGATCGTTTTCTACCCGGGCGAAAACAGGTGGTATAACGGGAAGTGAAGAGATTTGCCTGTCCGGTAAATTGGTTTTACTTTCCGTTTTCACCTGTTCCACGATGGGCGATTGTTTGGAGTGCAGGGAGGCTGCGGTTTTCCGTCCGGACTCTTGGACCGGAGCAACGGGAGGCATTGCCGGGAAATTGACATCTTCCGGCTGAAGAAGAACAAACGAATAGGAAGGTGCGGGAGTATGTTGCCTGTTTTGCAGCAGGGGGATACCGATACCCAGCAGAAGCAGCAATCCGGCAGCAATCCCTGCTGTCCGGAAAAATAGCTGACGGGTGTTTTTTCGGTAAAGGCGCGCTTTTTGCTCGAACTGTATGCTTAAATCCGGACGAAGTTTTAATTTCCGGTAGGTTTGGGTCAATGCCTGAAATACAGCCGTGTCTTTCCGCATTCTAAGTGTTTTCCGGTCGTTCTCGGTTAGTGTGTTTTCCGCAGCTGCAATCGCATAATAATCGGGACATTCGTGGACAATGTCTTTTTTCAGGGATTCCTTGTCTGGGAAATGTTCCAAAGGAATGGGAAGCCGGCAATTTTCTACTGACTGAAGCTGGTCTTCAAGGTCACGATTGACAAGCAGAAATGCTTTCAATTCATCGATAAGTTCCGGTGGAAGTGTTCCATCCAGATAATCGATGAAATATATTTCATAATTGTCACGTGTTATTTTCATTTTGTTCAGAATTTTATAATGTTTGTTTTAATAAATTAGTTTAAATCACGATTTCTGGTTTCTTGATGAATTCTTTCATAAAATGGCGTGCCCTGAAAATGTATACTTTTACCTGAGTTTCGTTCAGGGAAGTGATGTCTGCAATTTCTTTGTAAGAATAGTTTTCGTAATCTCTGAGTAAAACGACTGTTTTTTGTATCTGTGGAAGTTTATTCAATGCCATTTCAAGGATTTCCCCTATATCTGAAAATTGTTCATCCGTGGTGTAGTCCGCCGGACAAACTGTTTCTATATCTGCATTCTTTTTTTCACGGCGGAATGTGTCGATCATTTTACGATAGGCGGTCGTGAACAGAAAAGCTTTTGCCTTGTCGTAAGCGATCGTATTTACATTTTCCCAAAGAATCAGATAGCTGTCTTGCACGAGGTCTTCCGCTAACGCCTTGTTGTGGCAGGATTTCAGAAGAAAACGAAACACCGCGTCAGAGAAATTTTCAGCGCATTGATTATATTCTTGTCTATTCATTTCGTTGCTGTGACGGATGAATGTACAGAAAAGTTACAGGGAAAGCTAAGATCTGTTATTTTATTTTGTTGTTTCGGCAGGTTTGGGAGACGGAAATGAAATTGAGTTGAAAAAAACTTCCCTTTCTGCTTCTATTTCGTTGAGGAATCGGGTGAGTCCGCCTATCGTGATTTGATACACATAATTATCTCTGAAGATAAAACGTTTGAAATAGGTCATTTCATGGTTATCTTTAAAGGTGGAGTATTCTATTTCCTTAATAATGATATTGTCGTAGGGGATTGTTCTCTCCGCTTTTAAATAGGCGGATTCTATGGAAAGCGATCCTGTTTTTAATTCCTGGTAAAGGCGTTGCACGTTTTCGTTATTAATTTCGATTCCTTTGGCTCCGAAATCGGAACACACTACTCCGAATACCGTAGTCAGGTTTTTGGTTTGGTAGATATAGGAAGGGATGTCATTGATCGTTTTCCGTAAACTTTCGGGTTTGTAAGGAAATAGAAAAGAAATGTGCTGTTCTGTTTCTATGCGCAGCCAGTTGGAGTGTGCAGGAAGAAGCGGAAGAAATAAAAGGAGAATTTTAGCCAGTAGCATTCGTATTTCGATTTATAAATTTCAGATTCAGGATACTTTCTTTTATTTTTGCCGTAAATTTATGTAATAATTTGAATATTAACAGGACAAGGCGGTTTTATTAGAATAATTTAGGTTTCGTTTGAATAACGGGCCGGATTGCCTTTGAATTGGAAAAAATATGAAAGTCGCAGGAAAGGAAGTAGGAGATAGGCCATTGATTCTCGCCCCCATGGAGGATGTTACCAATCCTCCGTTCAGGAAGTTTTGTAAGGAATATGGTGCCGATTGGTTGTATTCTGAATTTGTTTCGGCGGATGCATTGGTGCGTTCTGTGAACAAGTCGCTTAAAAAACTGACGATAGACGACAGCGAGCGGCCTGTGACGATACAAATTTATGGACGTTATATCGATTCAATGGTGGAAGCTGCCAGGATTGTGGAGGAAGTGAAGCCGGATTTTATCGATATAAATTTCGGTTGTCCCGTGAAAAGGGTAGCTCAAAAGGGGGCAGGCGCGGGGATGCTGAAGGATGTGCCCCTTATGGTGGAGATGACGAAGCAGATTGTGAAAGCTGTGAATATTCCGGTTACGGCGAAAACCCGCCTGGGATGGGATAGCGACCATATTATCATAGAGGATGTTGCGGAACGTTTGCAGGATGCCGGAGTGCAGGCATTGGCGATACACGGGCGTACCAGAGCACAAATGTATACCGGGGAGGCCGATTGGGAACCTATCCGGAGGGTAAAGGAGAATCCCCGTATTACGATTCCGATTTTGGGAAATGGCGATATTAATTCGCTGGAAAAAGCCAAAGAGGCTTTTGATAAATATGGTGTGGATGGGGTAATGATCGGGCGTGCCACGATTGGCCGTCCCTGGATATTTAAGCAGATCAGGCATTACTTTGAAACCGGGGAGATTTTGCCGGAGATCACCGTGGAGGAACAGATCGGGATTATCAAGGAGCAAATCCGCCTCTCGGTGGACTGGCTGGATGAAGTGCGGGGGCTTTTACATATGCGCCGGCACATGGCAGCCATGTTTAAGGGGTTGCCTCATTTCCGGGATTTGAGGATACAAATGCTCCAGGCTCCTACGGTAGAGGAGCTCTGGAGGGTTTTTGACGCAATTGCCGAGCGTTATTCCAATTGAATTTTAGCGGATTATTGAAAGGTGATGAGCTGTACCTCTTTCCAGGGAATATATACCGGAATGTCGTTTTCAGGATAGATCAGCAGACCGCTGTTCGCTTCGTTTACATCTGGGGAATCTCCCAGGCTTAATGTCGATCCGTTACGCAAGGTGATGAACGAATATTTGTAATTTTTGGGTTCGACAGATTGCACGTATTTAAACGGAATCCGATAGGAAATGTCGTCGTTCTTTCCGTCGAGTATTTCAAAATCCATACTTTCGTCCAAGTCGTAAGCGATGGTTCCTTTCAGTTTTTTCCCGTTTCTTAACAGCACTTCGCCGTGAAGACGGTTCGGTGTCTTAAATTCGTCGTATGTCAATAAATCGACCGCTTTCAAAGGGATTAATTCCAGTTGTTCGAATTTAATCCAGGGAATGGAAACGGAGCCTATATTTGGCATGTGGATGGTTAAAGGCCCTTCTGCATAAGAAAAATCACTTGCGCTGCGCAGCTTTGTTTCGTTACCGTTTCCCAATTTTAAGGTAAGGGTTGAATTAGCCCTTTGTATCTGGAGAATATCCCGGAAAGGGATGGATATTTTAGAGGAGGTGCTCCAGCCTGTGATTTCAGAGTTCAGGGTGTTCTTTTTGGAATAATTGACCACTCCTTTGTACATTCCCTGAGTGGAACGGGCTATTCCCGTGATCGGTAGTTCCGGTGATGCGACGAATGTGGAATCGGGGGCGGAAAAACTCACTTCGCTTATCTGTTCCCACTTGAAATCGTAAGTCGCTATCCCGTCATAAAGCTGGACAGTGCTACCGATGTCGTTCCCTCCTTTTTTCAGTTCTATGAAATTACCGTCCTTTACTTGTAGTTCTATCATGTTGGTGGCGATCAGCCTTATTTTGCTGATGTTTCCAAAACGGCACATGAACACATGGACAGGGGGTTTTGAAGAACGGTTGTTGTTATTGATGAAATAGATGTCGTTCCTATCTTTGAAATAGGAAGCATAGGGATTATCTTTTTTCGTGGCTTCGAAATAATCGATCCACCACCTTTTGTTGCCATTCCAGGTGATATAACCTTTATATGTTTTGTTTTCTACTGTGGTGAGCTGTCCGAATATCCTGTAACCGGACGGTTGTGCCTTTAGAGAACTAAACGTAAAAGTCCCGAATAGAAGTGCGGTAATGATGAGTGCTGTTTTCATCCTGATTTTATTTTGAGGTATTGTTTTTCTTTTCAATGGAATGACGGATTAAATTCCCCAAAAGTTACAGAAGTAGAAAAAATACTCCCGGATAAAATGTCCGGGAGTATTTTTTAAGGTTTTATCGTGAAAAATTCGATACTTAGCGGATATTTCCAGAGTACGCCGGAAGAAGCCTTGATACTGCCCAGAATGATAAAAATGAAATCACAGATAGCTAAGGCGATCAACAGCGGAATTCCTATGACGATCAGGCAAAGGATTCCCGCGCAGGCACCATAAATCAGGAAACTCAGTATCCAGTTGATGACGATTTTCCCATTGTTGTCGATAATGGGTGATTCATCTTTTTTAATCAGCCATAATATCACGGGGATAAGTAAACCTATGCCTCCGGTAAATACTCCCATAAACTGGGATAAATGAATAAACATGCTATACTGGTTTGCATCCACGCCGGGCAATGTTTTCGGAGTGTTGCGGTTCAGTATTTTCTCTTTTTCCTGTTGAAACTCTTCCTCGGAAATAATTCCGCGCTGGCGAAGGTCATTCAGTTTTTCAAGTTCATCGTAGTCCATAGCGTTTAGGGTTATAGGGGGTTATTGTAGAGTTTGAATGGCTTTTTCCAGGCGGTTTACTGTTTCCTCTTTACCCAAAATTTCAATAATATCATACATATGAGGTCCTTTGGCGGCTCCCACAATGGCCACCCGGAAGGGATTCATCACTTTTCCAAACCCGATTTCCTTTTCGTTGATCCAGCCTGAAATGATTTTATCGGTATTGGCGAAAGAATAATCTTCAATTCCTTTCAGGATTTCCAGTAGTTCTTTCATTAATGGGGTAGATTCCTCTTTCCAGTATTTTTTGCTGTCCTTTTCATTGTATTCAGTGGGCGCAACGAAGAAGAAAAGGCTATCGTTAAACAAGTCGCTGACGAAATTGGCACGCTCTTTCATCAGGCCGCATATTTTCTCTAATTTCGGACGTTCGTAGCTTAGTTGGTGTTCAGCCAATATTTTGTCGAGCAATTCAGCCAATTCGGCATCTGGTTTTGCTACGAGATATTTGTGATTGAACCATTTGGTTTTTTCCGGGTCGAATTTTGCTCCGGATTTCTTAACCCGTTCGAGTGTGAATAAATCACAGAGTTCCTGCATGGTAAAAATTTCCTGCTCGGTTCCGGGATTCCAGCCCAATAAAGCAAGCATATTGATGAAAGCTTCCGGGAAATAACCGTCTTCTTTGTAACCGTGCCACTTTTCTCCGGTAGCAGGATCGGTAAATTCCATCGGAAATACCGGGAAGCCCATTTTATTTCCGTCCCGTTTACTCAGTTTTCCATTCCCAACAGGTTTCAGGATCAGGGGCAGGTGAGCGAATTCGGGCATCGTGTCTTCCCAGCCGAATGCTTTATATAAAAGCACATGTAAAGGTAAGGAAGGCAACCACTCTTCTCCCCGGATCACATGGGTGATTTTCATTAAATGGTCATCTACGATGTTGGCCAGGTGATAGGTTGGCATCCCATCCGATTTATAGAGCACTTTATCGTCGAGCAGCGAGCTGTTGAAGTGTACTTCTCCCCGGATGATGTCGTTTAGAAGAAGGTCTTCATTTTCCGGCATCTTGAAACGGATCACATAGTGAGCACCCGATTCCAGCAATCCCTTCACTTCGTCCGCATCCATGTGGAGTGAATTTTTCAGTTCTTTCCTGCTCAGGGCGTTGTAGATAAATGTGGCTCCACGCTCTTCGCACGCCTTGCGCTGGGCATCCAGCTCTTCAGCCGTATCGAAAGAGTAGTAAGCATTTCCCGATTCTACAAGCTGGAATGCGTATTTTTTATAGAGTTCTTTGCGTTCGCTTTGGCGATACGGGCCGTATTCTCCTCCCACACCCACACCTTCGTCTACGGTGAGCCCACACCATTTCAGCGATTCTATAATATATTCTTCCGCCCCCGGTACATAGCGGGTTTGGTCAGTGTCTTCAATCCTTAATAAGAAATCTCCACCGTGGTGGCGTGCAAACAAATAATTGAACAGCGCAGTTCTGACTCCTCCTAAATGAAGCGCCCCCGTTGGACTTGGAGCAAATCTTACTCTGACCTTTCTTTCCATTTCTGATTTATAATTTAAATTTACGATTTTTGGCTGGCAATGATATTGCGGAACAATTCTTTGGCGTATTCGATCGCCTTTTTGATAGCTGTTTCTTTAGACGTGATATTACTAAGAATAGGTTCGGCGTGATTCAATTGGTTGTCAGGATCGTCTGTTAGCAGATAGACCGTGTATTTTCCGTTTTTTCCGTTTTTTGTTTTACTGACCAGTCCAAACCACACGTCAATAGCCTGGTTTTCCACGTATATGGTACGTTTTACTTTATACATCGCGTCTTTGTTTTTTATAGGGATTTGTCAGAAAAATTAGCATAGCAGCGCAGGCAACGGATAGAATGCTCAGACCTGTTGAAAGAATTCCTCCTTTAGGTATGAAATGGGTAGAAAGAATAGATATTAGTATAACAGTAATGGGAATTAATAATTTCATTTTTTTCATGCCATTGTCATTTTATCGCTATTACAATTACTTACCACGTATACTCTCTAAAGTAGGTATGATTAATTCTTATTTTTATTTTTCTCAAAATTGAGCAAAGTAACCACTACGATCAGACAAGCCATAGCTACAATGTTAATATATACCGGAGTGCGGTCTGCCGGAGGTGGGGTTGTATAAAGAGAAAAGGCACTCGATACCATGATCAAAAATGCCGTGAGCATAATTAGTAACTTTACTACTTTCATATCTGTATGCGAATTGTGTTTTATTGTTTTTATTTTCGGATCCTTCGCTTTTATTTTATAAGGTTTTATAAATTTAAGCTATTTTTGACCGGATTGGCGTATATTTCTAGGTAGATATTGTTAAGCATGGATATGTTTCCATGTAATTTATCCATTTTTTGTGCCATAACCCGGATGAAATTATCCTTTTCTTCCTGCGTGTAATGCTGTGAAAATTTATTGACAGAATGAAGCAGATCGTAAGCGATATAATTATTCGGCCATAATTTGAAATTCCGGTGGATTTTTCGGTCGATCGTTTGGGCCAGTGCTTCAATCCGGTCGCCGTTGGAAGGAAGCTGGCTGATTTCATTTAATTCATCCGTTTTCAGACAGTCGATATGATAATGCACCCTGCCTTTGTAATCGCTTAGCCCGGTGAGCATGCTGTTCATGTCGGTTTCCGGGGTTTTAACGTATTCTCCTAAAGTTTTAGTATATAATTCCTCGGTTTTGAGGGCATCACAAGGTTCCCATTCATAGGAAATGGAAAGCGGCATAATATGAAGGTCGCTAAAGTTTTGGATGAAATCCTTATTTCCGCTCATTTTCAGCATTTTCAGCAGGCTGGGTTGAGTGCGGTCGTCTCCGTTTTTCGTTCTTCCTTCCCGTTGTGCAATCCATACGGAATTTTCGTTTTGCTCGATCACCTGATGAATATAACGGGAGCGGATGGCAGAGCTGCTTAACATTTCACGAACGGTTACGTCGCGTTCGATCACAAAGCAGGAGTCTAATTTTACCAGGTCGGTAACCCATTCATTAATCAGTAAGTTACTACCGATTGCAGCCTGCGTATATTTACTCCCGTTTTGCTGAAGTAATACGTTCAACATGGCCGAATCAAGAATAATATCCCGGTGGTCGGACATGAATAAATAGGAAGTGTTGGGTTTCACCTGTTCCAGGCCTGAGATCGTGACCCCGTCGGTCGTAGAAGACATGATCGACTTGATTGCCGGTACGAAAAAGCGTTTTTGAAATTCATCCCTTGTTTTGATTCCTTCTAAGGTTTTTAGAATCAATTCCTTTTCCATTTTTGTCAAGCGGGAAAACAAGGTCATGAACTCTGAAGATTGGCAAAGCCGTTTCACTGCAGCCTCTATTTCATCGCCATAATAGGGTCTGATACTATCAAATTCGGAATCCGCTGTCATGATTTTTGTTTATCTGTATTTGGGCACAAAGATAAGATAAATAGTTTATAAACTTCGTATCAGAGGGATAAAGTATCCCCGGAGTAGTTTCCGTATTCAGGCAGTACGACCGGGATAGACTTTCAGGGCGACGGAAAGTATTTCCATACATTTTTGCAAATCGCTGATGTTTAAAACATAGGCGATTCTGACTTCATTCTTTCCTAAGCCCGGAGTGTGATAGAAACCACTGGCAGGGGCGAGCATCACTGTTTCGCTGTTGTGATTGAATTCTTCCAGCAGCCACCGGGAAAATTTGTCGGCGTCATCCACCGGAAGGCGAACCACCGAGTAGAATGCACCCTGGGGAAGCGGACATACTACTCCGGGCATCCGGTTTAGTGCATCTACCATGAAATCTCGGCGACGTGTGTATTCCTGATGTACGTTTTTGAAGTATTCGTCGGTTGTGTCCAGAGAGGCTTCGGCAACAATTTGACCCAATGCCGGAGGACACAGGCGTGCCATTCCGAGTTTTAGAGCGACGGATAAAATCTCTTTATTCCGGGAGATTAAAGCGCCTACCCTGATTCCACATTCGCTGTAACGTTTGGACATGGAGTCGAAAAGGATGGTGTTCTGCTCTATATCTTTCAGATTCATAACGGAATAGTGAGGTAATCCATCGTATACATAACGCCGGTACACCTCATCCGAATACAAATATAGTTTATGTTTTTTTACAATATTCGCCAAATTTTCAAGTTCTTTTTGAGAATATAAGTATCCGGTGGGATTATTAGGATTTACAATAACGATGCCTTTGGTGCGGGAGGTGATTTGTTTTTCAAATTCGCTAATAGGGGGGAGGGCGAAATTATCTTCGATACGTGCTGTGACCGTTTTTACTTTTGCACCTGCCATAACTGCAAAAGCAGCATAATTAGCGTAAAAAGGTTCCGGGATGATGATTTCGTCCCCTTCGTTTAAAGTGCTCATAAAGGCAAAAAGTATAGCTTCAGAGCCACCTGTGGTAATTAGAATATCGTCTTTCCGGACAGGGATATTTAAATTTTGGTAATAGCCTGCCAGTTTCTCCCGGAGGGAAGCGTTACCCGCCGATTCGGTGTAGGCGATTACTTTCAATTTTATTTCTTTTAAGGCTTGCAGGGCGATAGGAGGGGTTTCGATGTCCGGCTGCCCGATGTTCAGGTGATATACTTTTATTCCTCTGGCTTTGGCCTGATCGGCATAGGGAACCAGTTTACGTATGGGAGAGGCAGGTAAGGCTTTACCTTTTTCTGAGATTTGCAACATAAAATACAATTTTAATTTGTAACAGTGAAGCAGCAAAATAGTCTGCAAAAACCGATAAATCGGTTTACCGCTAACAAGTTACAAAAAAAACCTGATTTTTCCGTTATCCGGCAATGGTTTTCAGGCGTTCGGGATCGAGTAGTTTGATTTTCCGCCCGACAGATTCCACCAAGCCTTCGTTTTTATATTCCGACAACAAGCGGATAACTGTTTCTGTGGCTGTGCCGATGAAATTTCCCAGATCTTCCCGGGTGAGGTTTAATTTCAAGGTGCCGTCACTTTCCAGCCCGAAGTCTTCGGCCAGCATCACTAAGATTTCTGCGAGACGTTTTTTTACGGATTTTTGGGCTATATCCCGGATATAACGGTTAGACTCTCCCAATTCTTTACAGGCAATCTGTATCATTTCATAGGCAAAGCCCGGATTGGTTTTGAGCAAATCGAGTAAAGCGGTTCCGGAGATGTAACAAAGAATCGTATCGGAAAGTGTTTTTACCGAGGTGCAGGCAGGTTCATAACTGATAACGGAGCGAAAGCCGAAAAGATCGCCGGCCTGCTCGAATTTAATAATCTGCTCTTTGCCTTCCCGCCCGGTTTGGTATACTTTCAGTATTCCGCTGTAAACGAAATAACAACCTTTCATTTTTGTGCTTTCTTCGTAAATGACACTACCCTTCTTGTAAAATTTAGCCGGAGGGGAGAGAAGCAGGCGGTCTAATTCTGCGGGGGAAAGGTCTGGAAACCTGAGTTTCAGTTTTTCCCGGCATTGAGCCATATCCGGCAGGAGGATCGTTGCTGTCATAGCCTGTTCAGTTTTCAAGTTGAAGCAATTGTTGAATATTGCGGATAATCGCCGTTTTGTCATATCCGCATTCTGTATATAATTCCTGCTGTGTGCCGTGTTCCACGAAACGGTCCGGAATTCCCAGCCGGACAATAGTGGCGGTATAATGGTGGTCGGACATAAATTCCAGTACCGCACTTCCCAATCCTCCTGTAACCGTGCCATCCTCCAGCGTTATGATCTTTCGGAATTTTCTAAACACATTATGGAGCAGCGTTTCGTCGATCGGTTTTAAGAAACGCATATCGTAAAGGGCGACGAGGTCGTTTTCAAATTCAGAAATAGCCTGCTTCGCATAGTTTCCGATGCTTCCGATAGATATAATCGCTACTTTTTCCCCTTCGATCAGGCAGCGTCCCTTGCCGATCTCTAATTCCCGGAATGGAGTGTGCCAATGTTCCAAAAATCCGGTTCCTTTCGGATAGCGGATGGAAAAAGGCCCTTTATCGGGAAGCTGGGCGGTGTACATCATGTTGCGCAGTTCCTCTTCATCAAAAGGTGCCGCAATGGTGATATTGGGAATACAGCGTAGATAAGCTAGGTCATATGCTCCGTGATGGGTGGCTCCGTCCGATCCGACAAAACCCGCCCGATCGAGGCAAAACACGACATTCAGCCCCTGTAAGGCAACATCGTGTATAACCTGGTCATAGGCGCGCTGCATGAATGAGGAATAGATGTTACAGAAAGGAACGAAACCTTTGGCCGCCAATCCTGCCGAGAAAGTCACTGCATGCTGTTCCGCAATTCCTACATCGAAGCACCTTTCCGGCATTTCGTGCATCATGATATTTAATGAGCATCCGGTGGGCATAGCAGGGGTGATTCCAACAATCTTCGGATTGCCCTTCGCCAGCTCCAGTATTGAGTTTCCGAAAACATCCTGAAATTTCAAAAACGGAACAGGATTTGCCTCTTTGATGCGTTCCCCGGTTTCTTTGTTGAACTTGCCGGGAGCATGCCAGACTGTTTGGTCGGTTTCCGCCTGTTTAAACCCTTTTCCTTTCACTGTGATACAGTGCAGAACTTTCGGGCCGGGGATATTTTTCAGGTCACGCAGCACTTTGATGAGGTGGTTGATGTCGTGACCGTCCACCGGACCAAAATACCGCAATCCCATAGCTTCAAAAAGATTGCTGCGTTTTAAGAGCATCGATTTGATGCTATTGTCTATGTTTTGGATAAAGCTCCGCATTCCCGGACTGATGCGGTTGAGTTTGCCGAGAATGTTCCAAACGTCGCCTTTGATTTTGTTGTAGGCTTTCGAGGTGCTAATATCCAGCAAATATTCGTTCAGTCCCCCCACGTTGGGGTCTATCGCCATATTATTATCGTTGAGGATAATCAGCAGGTTCGAATCATATACTCCTGCGTTGTTCAGCGCTTCGAAGGCCAGTCCCCCGGTCATGGAGCCGTCGCCGATCACAGCCACAGACAACCTGTCGTCTTCCCCTTTGAGTTTAGCGGCAATGGCCATACCCAGGGCGGCTGAGATAGAGGTGGAGGAGTGTCCCGTTCCGAATGAATCATAGGGGCTTTCCCCCATTTTGGGAAAACCGCTGATGCCTTTGTAAAGGCGTTTGGTTTTGAACAGCTCTTTCCGTCCGGTCAGGATTTTATGGGCATACGATTGATGCCCCACGTCCCAGATCAGGTTGTCGTAAGGCGTGTTCATGACGTAATGAAGTGCTACGGTTAATTCAATAACTCCGAGGCTGGAACCGAGATGTCCCGGATTTTCAGCGCAGTCGTCGATGATTTTCCGGCGAAGTTCCTGGCACAGCTCGATCAGGGAATCTTCCGGCACTCTTTTCAGGTCTTCAGGAGTGTTTATGCTTTCAAGAATACTCATGAATCGAATGTACTAATTTTAATTCGGCACATATCAATATACCAAAGTGCCGATCGGTTCTCCCTGCATTAGTTTTTTTAGGTTTCCCTCAACATCCATGTTAAAAACGACGATCGGTAAGTTGTTTTCTTTACACATGGTGGTCGCCGTCAAATCCATGACTTTCAAACCTTTATTATAAATTTCGTCGTAGGTGATTTTGTCAAATTTCGTTGCTGACGGATCTTTTTCCGGATCGGCCGTATAAATTCCGTCTACCCGGGTTCCTTTCAGCATGGCATCTGCTTCGATTTCGATGGCGCGCAGGCTGCTGCCCGTGTCGGTGGTGAAGTAGGGGTTTCCGGTTCCGGCACTGAAAATGGTGACATAGCCGCTTTCCAAATATTCAACGGCTTTCGCTTTGGAATAGAATTCTCCAATCGGTTCCATCCGGATGGCTGTGAGGACTTTGTTTTTGCAATTTTCGTTGTCTAAAGCCGAACTTAAAGCCAGACTGTTGATTACGGTTGCAAGCATACCCATACTGTCGCCTTTCACCCGGTCGAATCCTTTATTTGTGCCGCTTAATCCTCGGAAAATGTTACCGCCTCCAATGACGATGCCTACCTGTATTCCCAAATCGGCAATTTCTTTAATTTGTCGGGCATAGCTTTCTACTCTGGTTACGTCGATACCGTATTTTTGAGCACCCATCAGTGATTCTCCGCTTAATTTCAGTAAGATACGCTTATATTTCATTTTATATTAAATTTAATTTTCCAAATAAAATTATGTTGTTTCAGTTGTAAATAATTTGCAACCATATAGAAAATATCGATCTTTGATAAAAGTAGAACAAAGCTAATCAATTTTACGGAATGAGACGAGAAGTTTTTTAAAATATTCAGCATCCCGCTCTGACCAGACGCTTCTTGCTTTCGGAAAAAGTGTTTTCCGGGAGAGAGGGAAATTGGAAAACATTTTAGTTACTCTCCCGGAAAAATCAAGAATCATTTATCGTTTCAAGCTTCCGTCAGCAGGTTATTTTCAGCAATTTCATAATTGATATACCGTTTTTTCATCCAGCGGTAGGCAAAACAGTCTTTTAGCGGCCCCACAAGGCGATTGCTTAAATTGTATTTTGATTTTCCGGCCATTCGCTTAAAATGGCGTACGGGGATTTGTTTTACTTTTCCGTTTTGCAGTAAAATTAGTGCGGGCAGGAATCGGTGCATGCCTGTGAAGAAAGGAATCCGTTTGGCATTTTCTGTGTGCATGATTTTTAAGGGGCACCCTGTGTCTGCCACCCCGTCATGTGTCATGGAACGGCGGACGCTATTGGCTATACGCGAGGATATGTTTTTCACGAAACTATCCTTGCGTCCGCTGCGGATTCCCATAACCAGTTCATAATTTTCCACGTCTTCCAATAGTAAGTTGAAATCTTCGGGCGATGTTTGCAGATCGGCATCGATATAGCCTACGTATTTCGACCCGGTGTGATCGATGCCTGCTTTCAGGGCTGCACTCAACCCGCTATTTCGGGTTAATCCAAGGTAGAAAAAATCGGCATGTCTCCGGCAGGTTCCTTTGATTAATCGGGCGCTGTTGTCTTTCGAGCCGTCGTCTACGAATAGTATGCAGGAAGGGACTTTCGCAATTTGCAGGAAATGGGTCAATTCTTCTTCTAAACGGAGAATATTTCCTTCTTCGTTAAATACCGGGACGATAACGGTCAGTTGGTATTGGCTTGTTTTATTCATGAGGTGAAATTTTATAAATGGTTTGTTTGCGAATGAGGTGTAAAATTTATATAAAATTAACCCTGTGCATTAGTGTAGCCGGGGATTTCTCTTTTACTCCGGCAAAGCAGATAAATGTTCCGGCTATAAGCAATCAATCCTACGGATTGCCCTAAGATCAATACCGGATCATGCCGTATAAAGGCATAGGAAACGATGAGTAAAGCCCCGGTGAGGCTAATAATCCAGAACCCCAAAGGAAGTAGCGATTCATGTTTCCGATAAGAATAAAACCATTGGTAGACGAAGCGTAGCGTGAAAATAAGTTGTCCGAGGCTACCGAAGATAATTAGTCCGAGGGGGATGTCGGCATTATTGAAAAACTGACCGATAAAATTTTGTTGATGGGCGAGTACATAGCCGAGGGCAACCACCGGGGTAAGCAGGAACAGGTAACGTATAAAGGCGGGAATTCCTTTCCAGCTCTTTTTTTGATTGAGATTCCAAATGTAAATGTAATAGGAAATGAATTGTCCGAGAATGATAGCAAAATCATTTCTAAGCCATCCATAAATAAATAAAAGATAAGCTCCGATTAAACTGAGTTTCCAAAAAATAGAAGGTGAAACAACTTTTTTGGCTTTTTCGGAAAGTATCCATTGTAATATTATCCGGGCAGAGAAGCAAATTTGTGCTAAAAAACCAATAACGAATATCATGAAATTATTTATTTAAATGAAATATTATAATACTATAATTGCCAATTATATAAATTTCTTTATTATTTGTAATCTTTCGTAACTCATTGTCTTTTTTCAGGTCTTTATTCCTGATGAGCAGTATAAAATCCTGTGTTTTTTCTAATTCAACCAATTGTGCGGAATTACAGTTCTTAATTTCCCGATTTAGATAACTATCTATATTTTCTCCACTTCTAAATTGATAAAAAAAGAAATTATTTATATTCATGGCTTTTCCAATTTTTTCAGTTTCGCAGGCTAAATCGCCGAATCCGATGTAAGGATTTAGCTTAGGAAGGGCAAATGCCCCGGTGAGAATGGCAAGCAGAATGCTCCCTGAAATTATATTCGCCGAATGGAGCAGGCGTTTTTTAAATAGATATATAAGGCTTCCTATTCCGCCGAGGGAAAGCAGGAACGAAGCAATGAATATCGGAGGTGTGCCGGGAAACGGAAAATCAACGTGCCGCAATACGATAAATAGCCCCGGAAAAACCAAAGCAAGAGCAATGGCCGGAAGGGCGATCGGCGCATACAGGTATTTTTGAGGTGTTTTGGGATACAAGAGAAACGCAAGATAGGCGATGAAAGGAAATACAGGAAGCAGGTAAATGTCCAGTTTACTGCTGAACAGGGATAGCAGTAGGAATGTTGTTCCGATAATAATGAAAAATAGTTTTTCAAGATCGGTTTTGACGACCTTCTTGCTGAGGCCCGGCAGGATTACGGCTATGTAGAAAAGAGTCCAGGGAGCCAGGGAATACCATATCGTTACAAAATAATACCAGAAAGGTGCTTTGTGGTGAAAAGAATCGACAGCCCGATTTACCGTTTGATTGAACAGAAGGTTGTGAAGATAGGTTTTGCCTCCCTCTACATATACGGCAATGAACCAAAGGAAACATAGTCCCAGCAATATTCCCCATTGTTTACCTCCCATATAGCGTCCGAAATGCCGGATTTCTTTTTTTACCAGCAGGAAAACCCCGATGGAACATAGGGGAACGATGAAACCGACGGGGCCTTTTGAAAAGACAGCCAGAAAGATATAAAGAGGTAACAGGAGGCGTTCCCGGGGTTTGGCAACACCTGTATAGAGTTTATAAAAGCTGTAAAGCGACAGGACGATAAACAGGCACATCAGCATATCCATGCGCAATACCACGGCGGCTCCGGTGAATAAACCGCTTGTCAGCAGCATGTACGCTCCCGATTTTCGGATGTTTTCAGGCAGGAAAGCAGCAGTCCATTTATCCATGATGTAAACCGTCAGCAGGGCAGGAATTATCGAAAACAGGCCGAGAAAAAACAGGCTGTGCGTTCCCCATAGCCATTTGCCGAGCATCACGATCCAGAGATACAAAGGAGGTTTATCTGCATAGGCTATGCCATGATTCCAGAAAGTGAAAAGATGTCCTTCCCGGAGAGCTTCATCGGCAATACTCAGGTATTTCAATTCATTATTGGGGGTGAAATCCCGGAATAGAAATAAAGGGATAAAGCAGGCAAATATAAAAATGTATTGTACCGGTTTCATGAGCAGTCTTGCATTTCGATGATGCTGCGTAAAAGCATACCTGTATCCCTGAATGGAGGAAAAGCAGGTAAATTCTTTTAGTATTCGGATAGCGGGGAAAAATGTTTCAGGGACCGGATACATTTTCAGGAAAGAAAGCGGAGAGGAAAGCGGGAGGCATAAAAAAAGCGTCCGGTTAGAGACGCTTTTTATTATTTTCAAAATGAACTATTCGTTCAAGGTGAATCTTACAAAGCTGGTAACTGTTAAGTTTTTATCAACGCTTTCCAGATAAGCTTTAACAGTCTGTTTGTTTTCTTTCACGAAAGCCTGGTTCAACAGGGTTGCTTCCTGATAGAATTTATTCAGACGTCCCTGGGCAATTTTATCCAGCATAGCTTCCGGTTTACCTTCTTCACGTGCTTTGTCACGACCGATTTCCAGTTCGTGGTCGATGATGTTCTGAGGAACATCGTTTTTATCAATAGCTACGGGAGCCATTGCAGCTACTTGCATAGCTATATCTTTTTTCACCTGAGCATCTGCTGTTTTGTTGAAACCAACCAATGCAGCCAGTTTGTTTCCGGGGTGGATATAAGCAACAGAATCTTCGGCTTCGATTTTACCGTAGAATGCTAATTCGATTTTTTCTCCGATCACTCCGGTCTGTTCTGAAATGTGGTCTGCAATAGTTCTGCCTTCGATCTGTAATGCCAGAAGAGCATCTTTATCAGCAGGCAGGTTAGCCAAAGCCGCATCCAAAATCTTGTGTGTGAAGTTTACGAAGTTTTCGTTTTTGGCAACGAAGTCTGTTTCACAGTTCAGACTAACCATTGCGCCTTTTTTGCCTTCGGTAGCAGCCAGGACACAACCTTCTTTGGCTTCCCTGTCGGCACGTTTGCTGGCAACGATAAGGCCTCTTTTACGGATGATGTCAACGGCTTTATCAAAGTCGCCTTCAGCTTCCTGAAGCGCTTTTTTACAGTCCATCATTCCTGCGTTAGTTGCATGACGCAACTTCATTACATCAGCTGCTTTAATTTCCATGATTTACTCCTTTTTTTATTTTGATTTCCGGGATCGACCGATGACCGATCCCGGAAAATCATTCATAATTATTCTTCAGTTGCTGCCACTTCTTCGGTGCTTTCAGCTACTTTTTCTTCTTTTTTAGTAGCTGGCTTATCAGCGCCTTCCTTATCTTTTTCAGCTTTCCGTTCTGTCAGACCTTCTTTAATAGCTTCTGAAACTTTGTCTATTACGAGGGTGATAGAGGTTGAAGCATCGTCGTTACACGGAATAACGAAGTCGATAGAATCAGGGTTTGAATTGGTATCAACCATGGCAAATACCGGAATGCCCAGGGTTTTAGCTTCTTTAATAGCGATGTGTTCTTTCATCACGTCCACTACGAAAAGAGCTGCCGGCAGACGGGTAAGGTCTGCGATGCTACCTAAGTTCTTGTCCAGTTTTGCACGCTGGCGTGAAATCTGAAGTTTTTCACGTTTTGAAAGGTGGTCGAAAGTACCATCTTTTTCCATCTTATCGATGGTGGTCATTTTTTTCACAGCCTTACGGATTGTCGGGAAATTGGTAAGCATACCACCCGGCCATCTTTCTGTGACATAAGGCATGTTAATATTAGAAATTTTTTCAGCAACAATGTCCTTAGCCTGTTTCTTTGTTGCAACAAACAGAATTTTTCTTCCTGATTTAGCGATCTGTTTCAACGCAGCGGTTGCTTTGTCTAACATGATAGCTGTTTTGTTCAGGTCAATAATGTGGATATCATTCCGCTCCATAAAAATATACGGAGCCATTTTGGGATTCCATTTACGGGTCAGGTGGCCGAAATGACAACCTGCATTCAATAATTCGTCGAAATTTGTGTTTGACATTTGTCTTGTTTTAAAAAGTTTACATTCTTCATTTAAGCAATTGCCGGGTAGTCCCACACAAGGAGTCCCGTCAATTTAGATACTAAACTGCGATTAACGTTTAGAGAACTGGAATCTCTTACGTGCTTTTGGCTGTCCCGGTTTCTTACGTTCAACCTCACGCGGGTCTCTCGTCATGAAACCTGCAGCTCTCAATTTTGCTTTGTCTTCTGCATTGATTTCAACCAGAGCTCTGGCAATTCCTAAGCGTACGGCTTCTGCCTGACCTTTATAACCACCTCCGTCGAGGTTGATTTTAATGTCATACTGTCCAGCTACTCCTAATAGTTCCAGAGGTTGTTTTACAATGTACTGCAGAGTAGGCAGGGTGAAATATTCTTCCAACATTCTGTTGTTGATCTTAATATTACCTTTACCTTCACTTACGTAAACGCGAGCTACTGCTGCTTTTCTTCTACCGATTGCGTTAATTACTTCCATGACCTATTATTTTAAAGAGTTTAAATCAATTACCTTCGGCTGTTGAGCTTCATGTTTGTGTGCAGTTCCTGCATACAAATAAAGGTTTTTCAATACAGCTCTTCCCAGGCGGTTCTTAGGAAGCATACCACGAACGGCATGTTCAATTACTCTTTCCGGATGAGTTTTCAAAACTGCTGCCGGAGAGGTGTGCCGCTGACCTCCGGGGTATCCGGTGTGGCGGGTGTACACTTTGTCGGTCAGTTTATCACCGGTTAATACTATTTTTTCTGCGTTGATAATGATTACATTATCTCCACAATCTACATGAGGAGAATAAGATGGTTTGTACTTGCCTCTCAATAGTTTCGCAACTTTTGAAGCAAGACGTCCCAAAACCTCATTTTCTGCGTCAATTAAAACCCATTCTTTTTGTGTGGTGGCTTTATTGACATAAGTTGTTTTGTAACTTACTTGATCCACTTCTTTTTTAATTTAAATTATACATCTGTTTGTTTTTTGTCATGGTAACTCCTTGCATTTTAGGACGATAAGAATAACGCGACGGTCGGGCAGACCTTTAAAATCTTTCGTCTTGAACGTGCCTGCAAGGTAAATGGCTAAGGTTCAGCCTTGCAGTTTCGAGAGTGCACCACTCCAAAATGAGGGACAAAATTACATAAAAAGAATTTATAATCAAAGAGTTTGCCGAAAAAGTTCGTCATCAGGCGCTTCTCCTTGAGGAGAGTGGGGGAATATGGGGAATTTAAGGCAGTTCTATGGTTTTCCGGTCTTCCGTGTAGCAGGTGAAAATACCCAGGGCCCCGTTTAAATTACCCTCCAGCGGAACAGGGTTTGTGATACTTCCCTGAATAGCGGTATTGGCTCCGTTCAGGGAAATTTGATAATCGTAGTTTTCACGGGTGATGCGCTTTAGAAGCAACATGGCATTTGAAGCGTTTGCCAGTTCGGAGCAAAGGATGCTTTTTTCCACGGCTTCCCCCGAATGATATTGGCTGTAATCCAGATAAGCCACTTTCCGTTCCCTGATTACGTCCCCATCCCAGGCTTCCAACGTAAAGATATAGTAATTTTCCCGGGAGTTCCGCGACGTGTAGAAACGAACGGTTGCTTCATTATCGTTCACCGTGTAATTGTCGATATAAACAGGGCTCGGCACGATGGTTTTGGCTGTAATCCATTTTTTGTCGTGGGTTTTGATCCTTAGGTGCAACGTGTCCCCGGAACTGGTTTCTAAGGGGCTTGTACTTTGGTAATTGCATTGCACATCTTGTATATTTTCCGAATCGAACAGATAATATAAAGTGATCCGGTCCGGTGTATAAAGTGTAACATCCATTTCCTGAGGGAAATCGTATTGGACATTATCTGTCAGCGGAATAACGTGGGTAGCGGTCAGCACCAGATTCTCTCCCGGCTGGCAATAGCATTCTATGAAATATTCCGGAACACTCCCCGTGTTTCGTAAGGGCAAGGCTTCTTCCGGCATGCAGGCGTTTCCTAAAAGGAAAGTGAATATCCATAAGATGTGTCGGGTTTTCATGATATTGGGTGCATTATAGGTTCAATCGTAATGAAATGTATGGAATAAAAGGCAATAAAACTTTCGATTGCGGAACGATTCTCGTTTCGCTGCCCGACCTGACGGGTTTAAAATAGATAAACGAGGGGTTCGGCTGGTTATATACATTGTAGGCTCCCACGCTTAATTTCAGAGCCGCATGCTTATAAGGTATATGGTAATCGAGATTCACATCTAACCGATGGCTGGACGGCAGTTGATAATTATAACGGTCGGTAAATACCGGGACGATAATCGGGGGCTGGTTGCTGCCTGCTACATCGTGGGCGAGAGCCATTCCCACGGGGAATGTGGTGTATACGCCGGACGAATAAGTCCACAGCGCGTTTAGAGTCAGGCGTGAAGTAAAGTCGAAAGAGCCGTTGATTACCACATTGTGTTTCACGTCATAAGGAGGATTAAAAGCCCGTCCGTTATTGATGTCTGCAAATTTTCGCTTAGATTCCGAAAGGGTATAATTCATCCGGGCGCTTAGCCTGGAGCTTGTGAAGGCAAGATTTAATTCCAATCCTTTGGCGTGGCCTTTCCCTTCGATCATTTCGTCGGTCAGGGTGGTATAGCGGGTGGACATTCCGGAAGAAAAATCTTTCAAATGCTTCATGTCTTTGTAAAACAAACCGATATAAGCCGATAGCAATGAGTTGATTTCCTGCCCTATGCCAATGGAGTATTGGTGACAAATCGCAGGTCTCATGCCTTTGGCCAGCGGATACCAAATATCTACCGGGGTTTTAACGGCAAAATAGGGATAAAGGCTAAGATATTGCGCTGTTTGTGAATAGTCTGTCCATATCGAGAAGCCTCCCCGGGTGTAACTGAACTTTGCCCGGGGTGAAAGGGCGTGTGTTACGGAAGCCCCGTTATAAATCTGATAATTAATCCCGCCGTTAAATGTGAATCGTGAATTTATATAATAGGTTATATCGATATATGTTTCAGATATATTGAATTTATTGTCCGAACTTAAAATTAAATGGTCGCCGATGCCTTCCGGACGGTCGGCCGTTTCGAACCGTGCCTGCTCGAATTTGAGCCCTGTGTTGAGATGAAGTTTATCCGAGAAAGTATGGCTGTAAGCCACCCGCCCGATAACGGAATAGTGCCTGTTGCCTCCGCCCATCGGAATGCTGCCTTCCGCATTGCCCTGGCTGTATGCGAGTTTTTCGCCTAATTGGAAGCGGAAAGAATTACGGGCATCGGGGGTGTAGGTGGCACCGATATTGGCAGAGCAGGTACGCCAGTCGAAGTCGTAGCGGATATTTTCACTGAGCTTTAAAGTCAGGGCATCGGTGGTAAACAGGCCGAATGCGTTCAATCGCCATTTGTTTGAAAGCCTCGAATCCAGGCTAAGCGTCACATCGTTGAAAGAATATTCCGGCATGTAATTAGGATCTTCCGGCTTTTTGATCGATTTATTGTACAGGCGTGCTATTGCCTGTAAATAGGAGGTCCGGGCGGAAACGGCGAAAGAGGTGTGTTTTTTCACCAGAGGCCCTTTGGCTTTTAAGGCGGAGGACACCAGGCCCAGGGATATTTCCCCTTCGAATTTTTCTTTATTTCCAATATCCGGGCGCATATTGATGTAGGACGAGAGGTAACTATTGTAAGCCGCCGGGAAACCACTTTTATAGATGGTGGAATTATTCAGGATATAAGGGTCGAAAGTCGATAGAATCCCGGTTAAGTGGTCGGGACTGGCAATTTCCATGTCGTTGGTTAAAAATCCGTTTTCATAACTATTGCCTCCCCGCACGTAAATTCCGGGGTCTAAGGCGTTTGTGCTCACGATGCCGGGAGTGGTGGCAAGGTATTTCAATATATCCTGTTCTCCTAGGATGGCAGGAACCATGTCGATGCCTTTCCGCGAGGAATAGAAACGCCCCGGTATGCTGCGGGCGGCAATCACCACTTCTTTCAGGTTATTCTGTTTGTTGCGTAAGGTCACCACGAAAGGCGCATCATTGTGGCTGATCCGGACAATTTCTGTTTTATAGTTCAGGTGGGAAAATTCAATCGTACACGGAAGTTCGCATTCCAACTCGAAATATCCCAACGAATCGGAAGAAGTTCCCGCGTCTTTTTCCGGGCAATAAATGTTCACACCCCTTACCGGCTCTCCGTTCTGGATAAGTACCCGTCCCGTAATAACCGATTGTGCCAAGAGTGTATATGGCCAAAGAAAGAGTATGAATATGAGGATTTTTGTCATAAGTTGTTCAGCCCCCCGCCCTGACAAATATAATAAAATAATTTACCCGGAATATGTTTTCCTCTTAATTCATTCGTAGCTTTGCAAGAACTAAAGACAGACGAAAGATGAGTGTATACCTGCATATCCCTTTTTGCCGCAGCAAGTGTTTTTATTGCGGATTCTATTCCGTGGCTTCCGATCGTTTGAGGGACGGGTATATTCAGGCTTTATGCCGGGAGATCGGGATACGAAAAGATTATCTTTCTGCTCCGATTCAAGAAACACTTTATTTTGGGGGGGGAACTCCTTCTTATTTAGACCGGAATGAATTGGAAAAGATTGTTCGTGAATTGGAAAAAGCATATACTTTTTCTGCCCGGGCCGAGCGTACCATTGAAATGAATCCGGAAGATGCAGGAAAGGAGAAAATGAACGCTTGGAAAGAACTCGGATTTAACCGTTTGAGTATAGGTGTTCAGTCGTTTGATGATTCTGTGTTGAAGCGGATAAACAGGTGTCATTCTGCCGCGGATGCTTTGCAGGCTATTGAATGGGGGGAACGGGCCGGATTCGATAATATCGGGATGGATTTAATCATTGGATTACCGGGACAATCAAACAAACAGATTTTACAGGATTTAAAAACGGTAAGTCGTCTGCCCCTAAGCCATTTGTCTGTTTATATTTTAAGTGTGGATTCAAATTCAGTTTTTGAAAAATTACAGCAAAAGGGGAAGTTTAAACCCGATGAGGACGATGCGCTGGCGGAAAAATATCTTTTGGTGTCCGATTATTTGAAAGATATGGGTTTTGAACATTATGAAATATCGAATTTCGCCCGGAACGGTAAATATGCAGTTCACAATACGGCTTATTGGCAGCAAAAGCCCTACATCGGTTTGGGAGCTTCGGCGCATTCTTATGACGGGCGTTCCCGGCAGTGGAATGTGGCCAGTATAAAATCGTATATTGAAAGTTTAGATCGGGGAGTGTTGGATTTTGAAAGAGAGGAGCTAAGCCGGGAGGATTTGTTCAACGAATTGATCATGACCGGACTGCGGACGATGTGGGGCATCCCGATTGAGAAGTTAGAAAAGGAATATGCCGGATTTTGGGAGAGCGTGCAACCCCGCCTGTCCTCTTATCTGGTTGGGGGATATGCCGAACTGAATGCCAACACTTTAAAACTGACGCCCCGGGGCTGGCTGATCTCCGACCGTATTTTCAGCGACTTGTTCGTTTAACCTCCTGTTTTAATTTTGTCATTTCTGTTATTATTTATTATTTTTGCAAACCGCGTCAATTTTTAATACGTGGAGAAATCAAACCTAACTGTGTAAATAAAAAAAGATGAGTACACAAAAAACGTCAGTAAAAGACCTTTTGCAATCGGGAGATTGCGGAAAAGAAATTGAGATTAGTGGCTGGGTCAGAACTAAAAGAGGTAATAAACAAGTGAATTTCATTGCCTTGAATGACGGTTCTACCATTAATAATATACAGGTTGTTGTAGATATGAATCGTTTCCCGGAAGAGTTGATGAAAAAGGTAACGACGGGAGCGGCTATTCAGGTGAAGGGATTGTTGGTTGAAAGTCAGGGAAGCGGACAGGCTCATGAGATTCATGCACAGGAATTACAGGTTTTGGGTGAGGCCGATCCGGAAAAATATCCGATCCAACCTAAAAAACACAGTCTCGAGTTTTTGCGCGAAATGGCTCATTTGCGCTTTAGGACGAATACTTTCGGAGCGGTGTTCAGAATCCGTCATGCGATGGCATTCGCTATCCATCAATATTTTAATGAACATGGCTTTTTCTATTTACATACTCCGCTGATCACAGCTTCCGATTGTGAAGGAGCAGGAGAAATGTTCCGGGTGACTACGCTCGACCCGAAGAATCCTCCTTTGACAGAGGACGGAGAGGTGGATTACAAGCAGGATTTTTTTGGTAAAGCGACCAACCTGACCGTGAGCGGGCAGCTCGAAGGGGAATTGGGGGCAATGGCTTTAGGGAAAATTTACACGTTCGGACCTACTTTCCGGGCTGAAAATTCAAATACCACCCGTCATCTTTCGGAGTTTTGGATGATCGAGCCGGAAATGGCTTTTTATGATCTGAACGACAATATGGATTTGGCGGAAGATTTTTTGAAATACCTGATCCGTTATGCGCTGGAACATTGCCTGGACGATCTTAAATTCCTGAGCGCCCGTTTGCAGGAGGAAGAGAAGGACAAGAAAGCGGAAGACCGTTCTATGGAGCTGATCGAAAAATTGAATTTTGTGCTGACTCACGATTTCGAACGGGTGACCTATACCGAAGCTGTTGAAATCCTGAAAAACAGCAAGCCGAATAAGAACGGTAAATTCCAATATCCGGTGGAAGGCTGGGGAGTTGACCTGCAAAGTGAACACGAACGTTATTTAGTGGAGAAACATTTTAAGAAACCGGTGATTCTGACGGGCTATCCGAAAGAGATCAAGGCTTTTTATATGAAACAAAATCCGGATGGCAAGACCGTTGCCGCTATGGATGTGCTTTTCCCGCAAATCGGGGAAATTATCGGAGGATCGCAGCGGGAGGAAAGTTACGATAAATTGCTTGCCCGTATGCAGGAAGTCGGTATTCCGGTGGAAGGAATGTCATATTATCTGGATACCCGCCGTTTCGGTTCTGCCGTGCACAGCGGATTCGGGCTCGGTTTCGAGCGGCTTTTGCTATTTGTGACCGGAATGGGAAATATCCGCGATGTTATTCCTTTCCCGCGTGCTCCGAAAACAGCAGAATTTTAAGTTTTAACCATACGATTGATGCACTTTAGGGTGCATCAATATTTTCAAATCAGGTGAGAAGTGCTAAAGCAGAATCTACAACAAAAGCTCGGGCTGAAAATTAACCCGCTTCAGATACAGTTGATAAAGCTGCTGGAACTTCCTACATATCAGCTGGAACAGCGGATTAAAGAAGAACTGGAATCGAATCCCTTGCTGGAAGAGGGGGAAGATGCGCCGGATATGGAGGCAGAACCGGAATACGATTCCGGAGGAGAGGATGAAAATTTCGATGAAGGTCAGTCGGAAGAGGAAAGGGAAGAAGGACCGTCGGAGAATGATGATTTTTCCCTTGAAGATTATATCAGTGATGACGATGATGTGCCCGATTACCGTCTTTCAACTTCCAATACCTCGAAAGACGATGACAACAAAGATTTTGTGTTTTCGCAGGGAGCTTCTTTCCGAGAGAGCCTTATCGCCCAGCTCGGCATGAGGAATTTGTCCGATTTCGAACGGAATGTGGCGGAATATATCATCGGGAATATCGACGAGGACGGGTATTTGCGGCGCGATGTGGAGAATATTGTCGATGACCTGGCTTTTGGTGCGGGGATTGAGATTACCGAAGCCGAAGTCTTACATTTGCTTTCCATTATTCAGGAATTTGAACCACCCGGAGTTGGTGCGCGCGATTTGAAGGAATGTTTGCTTTTACAGATAAGGCATAAATTGGTGGAAACACCTGATAACCGGGTGTTGCTGGATGCCCGTCAGATTTTGGAGGAATGTTTTGATGAATTTTCCCGGAAACATTATGAGAAAATATCCCGCCGCCTGAAACTTACGGATGCCTGCCTGAAAGAGGCGATGGATGAAATTTTGAAATTGAATCCCAAACCGGGAGGAACGATTTCCGATGCGTCTGCCGGGCACGAAGCTGAAAAAATCATTCCCGATTTCACCCTCGATTTGGTGGACGGTGAATTGCAATTGAGTCTGAATTCAGGGAATATTCCTGAATTGCGTTTGAATAAGTCTTATTTGAACATCCTTGACCAGTATCAACACGGGCAAAATTCCAAATCGAAAAAGGATGTCGTTTCTTTTGTGAAATATAAATTGAATTCGGCGAAATCGTTTATCGATGCTGTACAGCAGCGGAATAACACGCTGATGCTGACCATGACGGCTATCGTACAATTTCAGAAGCAATTTTTCCTGACCGGGGACGAAAATATGCTGAAACCGATGATCCTGCGGGATATTGCCGATATTACCGGATTGGATGTTTCCACGATTTCTCGGGTGTCTAATTCCAAATATATTCAAACCTGGTTCGGTATTTATGCTCTGAAGGATTTTTTCACCGGGAGCATGCAAACCACCAGCGGGGAAGAAGTGAGTACCGGGGAGTTGAAAAATACGCTTAAAGCCATTATCGATGGCGAGGATAAGAGAAAGCCTCTGACCGACGATGAACTGGTAGAACTTATGGAGGGGAAAGGATACCAAATTGCGCGGCGTACGATTGCCAAATATCGTCAGATGCTCGACATTCCGGTTGCCCGCTTGAGAAGGGAAATATAAATAATTTAAAGTAAAATTTTACATGAAAAAGGTCACCCAGCTCATTTCCTATTTGTTGCATCCTTTGTTGATGCCCTTATATGTACTTTATTTTATTTTTAATGTCGATTCTATTTTTTCCCTGATTCCTTTTCCGGCAAGGCTTTATTGCTATGTGGTGACAGGAGTTGCCCTGGTCGGGATGCCCTTGTTGAGCTTGCCTTTGTTCAAGCGTTTCCGGCTGATCAGTGATTACGGGCTGGAATCGAAACAGGAACGGGTGTATCCTATTTTGATTGCCGTGGTTTTTGCTTTTGTCGGTTTTTGGCTGATCGGGCGGATGCCTTACACCAATATCGTGCAGCAATTATATTTGGTTTTGATTATTTTATTATCGGCTTTTTCAATCGTTACCCTTCGTTGGAAAATGAGCATGCATATGACGGCAATGGGAGCTGCCTGCGGTTTCCTGTTTATATTAGGGATGAAATATTGGGGGGATGTCCGTCTGGTTTTTATGATGATGCTGATTTTGTCGGGTGTTTTGGCATCCTGCCGTCTGTACCTGAAAAAACACAATCCGTTGCAGGTATATGTCGGATTCCTGTTCGGTTTGGCTTTTGTGATCGGTATTTTGTATTAAGCGGAAAGTTTATTGCAGGAAAAGCACCCAAATGTCATTGTTTTCCGTAATCCTGCGATATTCTGCGCAGGCATTGTCGGCTTCCGTTTTATTGGAAAAATGCTCGATACTGACCCTGAATCTTTTATCTTTATTGATAAGCATGGCAGGGTATTTCTGCTCTTTGAGTTTTCTCACCATTTCCTGAGCTTCCTTATAGCGGGAAGGGCCATAGCTACGAACGATAATGTGGTATTGGGAAGAAGCCCTTTCCTGTTCTCCGGCTTGTGCGCTTCCGTTGGTAACCGGGGAAACCGGGGTTACATTGGGGGACGTTTCCGGTGAGGCAGGGGTAGTTTTCCGGGAATGATTCGTTTCTTCCGTTTCCCGGACGACGGAAACAGAAGTCAGATATTCCGGCGCAATTTTTTTATCCTTGCATCCTGACAAAGCAAATACAACAATCCCTAATGCAAAAATTAATTTCATCGTTCTGATAGAATTTAACCGCAAATATACATTATTTGTTTCCTCAAACGCATTCATGATACAAATTTAATAAAAATATGGTTCAGTTTTTTACAGATAGATTAATTTTGCACAAATAAATCGAGGGTATGAAAAAAATACTGTTTTTTTTAATAGGGTGTTTGGGGTTGATTGGTTGTAAGGAAGACCGGGAGGCTGTGGTAAAGCTGGAAACTTCACAGGGAATTATCTGCCTGAGATTATACCCTGAAACGCCATTACACCGGGAGAATTTTTTAAAGCTGGTGGAGGAAGGCTATTACAATGGAATGTTGTTTCACCGGGTGATCGGCGATTTTATGATACAGGCGGGTGATCCCCAGTCAAAGAATGCCCGTCCCGGTATGAGGTTGGGATCTACCGGAATCGGTTATACCCTGAAAGCGGAAATCCTGCCGCAGTATTTCCATAAAAAAGGAGCATTGGCCGCCGCCCGGGCCAGTGATCATGTGAATCCGGAAAGGCAATCCGACGGTTCTCATTTTTATATTGTGGAGGGATGTGTCTTTTCTCCGGATAGTTTGGATTCTTTAGTGGCAATCACCAATGAGAAACGTTATACAGCCCTTTTTCAACGCTTGCAACGGATGCGGCAGGGGGAGATCATGAAATTGCAGGCAGCCAATGATTATGAAGGGTTGATGAAAGTGAACGATGAATTGTCTGCTGAAACCCGGAAGCAATTTAAAAATGAGGAGTTGGTCTTGTCGGAGGCGCAACGGGAGGCTTACACCACGTTGGGGGGGACTCCCCATTTAGACGGGGAATACACTGTTTTCGGGGAAGTGACCGAGGGGATGGAAGTGGTGGAAAAAATTGTTCAGGCGGCCACCGATGAAAATTTCCGTCCTTTACAGGATGTGGTTATTTATAAAGCTGAAATAGAAAAATAAACTAAAGCCCTATAAATTATGAGACAAACAAAGTTATTATTCCTTTTGATGTTGTTATGTGCATCGCTGACCGTGTCCTGTGCTAAAAAATACAAAGTGGTGGTTATGGAAACCAACTTAGGCACGATCAAATTGAAATTGTATGAGGATACTCCTTTACACAGTGAGAATTTTTTAAAGTTGGCGGGGGAAGGGCATTTCGACGGTCTTTTATTCCACCGGGTGATTAAAGATTTTATGATTCAGGGAGGAGCTTCCGATTCTAAAGGAGCTGAAAAAGGAAAAATGGTGGGATTGTCCGATCCCGGCTATTCCATTGATGCGGAATTCCGTCCCGGACATTTTCATAAGAAAGGAGCTCTTGCCGCAGCCCGCGAAGGGGATGAAGTGAATCCGGAAAAGAAATCATCGGGGGAACAATTTTATATCGTACAGGGAAAAACTTTTACCGATGACGAGTTGAATATGATCGAAAAACGGAGACTGGTGATGGCTAAAAACGATCTGGGAAGGAAATTATTCCAGCCTAAATTGGAAGAATACAGGCAATATCTTTCCTCCGGGCAACAGGACAAGGCAGATAGCCTGATTCAATCGATCAACGCCCAGATCGAAAAAGAATTTGCGGATTACAAAGATCACCTTATTCCTGCCGAGGTGCGGGAAATTTATAAAACCACAGGAGGAACTCCGCATCTGGACGGGGCGTATACTGTTTTTGGAGAAGTGATCGAAGGTTTAGAGATTGTGGATAAAATCGCTGCTGTGAAAACCGATTCCAACGATCGTCCCGAAGAAGATGTGGTGATCCTGAAAACCACACTAAAAAAGAAGTAAGCGAAGCCAGCGGAATTTTTATGCTGTCCGAAGATCGCGGATAAAGTTTCGTTTGTTTTTAAGCCTGCCTTTACGGGACGCAGGAAAGTAAATACTCGGCAGATTCCTCCCCGCCGGGCAAAATATTGCCCGGCGGGGAGGAATGTTTTTATCTTTCCGTTTTCAATTGGATATATCGTTCGCTTCTTTACTGCCGGGGTTTTTGTTTTCGTTTTTCTTTGCGATATAGAATCCTCGTCCGGGCGTCCATTCCACGCAGAATAGTTCTTCGATGTGCCGGTAATGTTGCCGGGCGAGGTTGGTTTTCAGCCATTGTTCTGTTTTTCCTGCTCTCTCTAAGGAAGAGTTTAGGATAGAGCCGTTATCAACAAAAAGGAAGGATTCCGATTTAGCGTTCCGGCGCGACACGGTGAGCTGGCCGTTTGTTTCAAACCGCGCGTCGTCCACATCCAGCATCGAGAATATTCCGTTTTCCCGCAATAATGTGCGGAATTGCTCCATTTCCAGGCCGTTGCGTTTAAATTCTTTCAGGTTGATTTCTCCGTCCCGGACAATCATGATGGTGTCTCCCTTGATGAGCCGCCGCAAAAAACTGAAACGGAGCAGGTAGCGGATTCCCATATTGAAACAAGTCCATACTCCCAGCGAGAAAACGAGTTGCCAGGCGGAAACGTCGGGACTGTATATAACGCCTCCGACCAATGCTCCCAATACGAAGGCATTGACCGAATCGAGGGGAGTTAGTTGTGCCATTTGCGTTTTGCCGGAGATGCGGAGAAAAAAGAGCACGCCCAACATGCCCACAATGATTTTAACAACAATAGTGAGGTACATCATAGTATAAAAGAATTTAATTTACCCTCTAATAACGTTTCAAATCGGGTTTGGTTGGAAAAGGGCAGATTAATTTCAGGGTGTTGCGGGGATGCTTACCTTTTATCGGGGTTTGGAAGGAAATGAAACAGTTTGGTTTCGGCGGTATTGGCCTGCCCGGAAGATTGTGCCTGCCTGCTTGCCGCATCTCGACAGGAAGAAAGGGATTTCCCCATTTTATGAAGCTCTATTTTATTATTCCGAAACGATAAAGGGCTGCCTTCTTTGTCGGAAAGCAGCCCCTTTAATGTCCCGGTGATTAACCGATAATTTTTTTAATCTCGCTAAGTTTGTTCAGAGCTTCGAGCGGGGTGAGGCCGTTGATGTCGAGCCCTATGATTTCGTTCCGGATTTGCGACAATACAGGGTCGTCCAACTGGAAAAAGCTCAATTGCATTCCTTCGCGTTCCGAAGCTATTGTTTCGACATTTTTCTGGATAGTTCCGTTTTTGTCCCGGTCGTTTTCCAACTGTTTCAAAATTTCGTCGGCGCGCTTAATAACCGACTGGGGTAGTCCTGCCATTTTACCTACCTGAATACCGAATGAGTGATTGGAGCCTCCTTTTACCAATTTACGCAGAAATACCACTTTGTTGCCGACTTCTTTCACCGAAACATTGTAGTTTTTGATTTTCTTGAAAGAACGTTCCATTTCGTTCAGTTCGTGATAGTGAGTGGCGAACAGGGTTTTGGCCCGGTGTTTGGGATTTTCGTGAAGAAATTCCACGATGGCCCAGGCGATAGAGATTCCGTCGTAAGTGGAAGTTCCCCTTCCCAGCTCGTCGAACAGAATCAGGCTGCGGTCTGAAATGTTGTTCAGGATATTGGCAGCTTCGTTCATTTCTACCATAAAGGTGGATTCGCCTTGCGAAATGTTGTCCGAAGCTCCTACTCTGGTGAAAACCTTATCCACATATCCGATCCTTGCCGCCTCCGCAGGGACAAAACAGCCGGATTGAGCCAGTATAACGATTAGTGCTGTTTGGCGAAGCAATGCCGATTTACCCGCCATATTAGGACCTGTAATAATAATGATTTGTTGTTTCGATTTATCCAGATACACATCGTTGGCGATGTATTCCTCGCCCGGAGGCAATTGTTTTTCAATCACCGGATGCCTTCCGTTTTTTATATCGATCACATCCGAATCATCGATGACAGGGCGGCAATATTTATTGCTGATGGATACTTCTGCGAAAGAGATCAAAGTGTCGATTCCGGCGATGATCCGGGCATCTGTTTGTATCTGCCGGATGTACGAAGATGCCTCTTGCAGTAAATTATTGTAAATATTCGTTTCTATTTCCAGAATCTTGTCTTCTGCACCTAAAATCTTGTCTTCGTATTCTTTAAGCTCCGGCGTAATGTATCTTTCCCCATTGACAAGGGTCTGTTTACGAATCCAGGTGTCGGGAGCTTTATCTTTATGGGCTTTAGTGACCTCTATATAATAACCGAACACGTTATTGAATCCGATCTTGAGTGAAGGGATGCCTGTGATTTCGATTTCGCGCTGCTGAATTTGCGATAGCATTTCTTTGCCGTGGGTGGAGATATTCCGTAGTTCATCCAGTTCTGCATTTACCCCTGCATTGATCACTCCGCCTTTGCTCACCAGATGAGGAGCATTTTCACAGATTTCCCGTTCTATTTTTTCGTAAAGTTCCCGGCAACAGTCGAGATGCTCCGCTTGTTTTTTCAGAAATTCGTTCCCGGTGCGGAGGCAAATATCTTTTAAAGGAGCAATGGCGGAAAGCGCATTCTTCAATTGATTCATTTCCCGGGGAGTGATCCGTCCCACTCCTATCTTGGATGCCAGACGCTCCAGGTCGCCGATGGATTCGAGGAGAGTTTCAGTTTCTTCCCGCACATTTTCCTGCCGGATGAAACAGTCCACAATATCCAGCCTTTCATTGATTTCTTCCGGTGATTTCAGAGGCATGCAAAGCCACCTTCTCAGGGTGCGGCTTCCCATCGGGGTGATTGTCCGGTCGATAATATCGGCCAGCGATTTGCCTTCTTCATACGCGGAATGAAGCAATTCCAGGTTACGAAGAGTGAAACGGTCCAGCAAAACGCTGTGGGATTCGTCGATCCGGGAAATGGAGGTGATATGCGATACCATATCGTGTTTGGTCATTTCCAAATAGTTCATCACAGCGCCTGCTGCGGAGATTCCGCAATTCATCCGCTCGATGCCGAAACCTTTCAGGGAATTGACTTCGAAGTGCTTTTCCAGTTTTTCCTGTGAGGCATCGCGGTCGAAAAACCACTCTTCGATCGGGTACATATAAAATTTGCCTCCGAACAATTCGTGGAAACGGCTTTCCTGTCCCCTTTGGTAGATCACTTCTTTGGGTTGGAAACTGTTTAGCAATTTATCGATGGTATTGAAAGAGCCTTCTGTGGTCAAAAATTCCCCGGTAGAAAGATCGAGCAGGGCTAAGCCCGCCTCCGTTTTATTAAAATAGACCGAAGCAAGGAAAATATTACTTTTGGTGTCGGTGGAATATTCACCGTAAGACACTCCCGGAGTAACCAGTTCGATGACTCCTCTTTTTACTAAGAATTTTGTTTTCTTGGGGTCTTCCAATTGCTCACAAATTGCCACACGCTGACCTGCGCGTACTAATTTGGGCAGGTAATTGTCGATGGCATGATGCGGGAAACCCGCTAATTCCACTGTGCCGGGAGAGCCGTGTGACCGTTTGGTTAAAGTGATGCCTAATATCCGGGAGGTAGTTATAGCGTCTTCGCCAAACGTTTCATAGAAGTCACCCATCCGATAAAGCAAGATCGCATCCGGATATTTTGCTTTCATCGAATAATATTGCTGCATTAAAGGCGTTTCGCCACCGTCTTTTTTTGCCATTTTTATATTGTTATATCAAAAAACATTTTTTAATAGGATAAAGCACTACACCATTAGTATCCTTCGATAATTTTGAGTTATTTTGTAGCTTTCAAAGATAAATATTTTAAAGGAGAAAAGTTTAAAAGCTCGCAAACATTATGTAATTTTGTAATCATGAATATTGAGGAATTGAGAGAATTTTGTCTGAATCTGGAATTTACGACAGAAGAGGTGTTGTGGGACGGAGTGCTGGTGTTTAAGGTGGGAGGAAAGATGTTCTGTTTTGCTCCCCTGGACGAGGATCCTAAAATGAATTTGAAATGTGATCCCGATGAGGCTATCGAATTGCGGGAAAGGTTCCCGGCAGTTTTGCCCGGTTACCATATGAACAAAAAGTATTGGAATACCGTATTATTAGATGGAACAATCAGTGACAGTATGTTAAAGGTCTGGATTGAGAATTCCTACCGCCTGGTGAAAGCTAAGCTAACCAAACAGGAAAGGGCTCAATTGGGGCTTTAACGATAAATCAAAAACGGAATCGATAACAAATAATTATATAATGGACAATATATCGGAAATATTAGCAACCTACAACTGTGTAAATTTGGATGATAAAATACAATTTAATTTGGATGGGGTTGTAGAAAAAGAGGTGAAGCAGGCATTTTGCCAGCAAAATCTCGAATTTTGTGTTGCATGTATGGATTACACGACGTTGAAGCTGACGGATACGGAAGAATCGGTGAGGCTTTTTGTGGTGGATTTGTTGAAAAAGCTGAAAAAGTTCAATCTTCGTGAAGTGGCTGCCGTTTGCGTGTATCCGAATTTTGCGAGTGTTGTCAGGGAAGAATTGAAGGAAACTCAAATCCAGACAGCTGTCGTTGCAGGTAATTTTCCGAATTCACAGACTTTCATCGAGATCAAATTAGCCGAATGTAAAATGGCGATCAGTGCAGGAGCGCAGGAGGTGGATGTGGTGATTTCTGTGGGCGATATGCTTGAAAAGAATTATGAAAAAGTTTACAGGGAGCTGAAAGCCATTCGTAAAGTTTGTGAAGGGGTACGCCTGAAAGTGATTTTGGAAACCGGAGAATTGAAAGACCTGGAAACCATTTTCTATGCTTCTTTGATCAGTGCCTATGCAGGTGCCGATTTCATCAAGACCTCTACCGGGAAAGTTCCGGTGAACGCTACGCCCGAATCGGCATACGTGATGTGCGAGGCTATTAAGGCATACTACGAACAAACGGGTAAAAAAGTGGGGCTGAAGGTTGCGGGAGGAGTTTCAAAAGCTCAGAATGCAATCCGTTATCTGACCATTGTCAATTATGTTTTGGGTAGCGAGTGGCTGACTCCTTATTATTTTAGGATAGGGGCTTCCCAGTTGATGGATGATGTCGTGAAAGAAATCAAAGGCTTACAGATGGCCAAATAAATCGAAGGCTTGTCCGCGTTGCGCTAAACGCATTACGATAGATAAAAAAAGCTGGCTGAATAAGAATTTCAGCCAGCTTTTTTATGTTTGTTCGGGTGGAAAATCAGGGCTTTTCTTCCGGATTTTCCTCTATTTCCAATTTATCCGGATCGATGTCTTCTTCTTCATCGAAAATCTGTAACAGGGGCTCCCGGAACGTTTTATTGGTAATGCTTTTTTCCATTGTCAGTAACAAAGAGGGCAAAATGATCAGGTTTGCCAGCATAGCGGCAAAGAGAGTGATGGAAGTCAATAAGCCTAAAGCGAAAGTTCCTCCGAAGCTCGACAGGCAGAATATGCTGAAACCACAAAGCAGGATGATAGAGGTGTAGATCATGCTCTGGCCTATCTCTTTCAGGGCAAGCACCACCGATGAACGGATGCTCCAGTTCGTTGCTTGCAGTTCCTGCCGGTATTTTGCCAAATAGTGTATGGTGTTATCCACCGAAATACCGAAAGCTACGCTGAACACCAGGATTGTGGAAGCCTTGATGGGGATTCCCGCATATCCCATGATGGCGGCGGTAATGATTTGGGGGATGACATTGGGAACAAGCGCGATCAGCACCATGCGTTTACTTTTGAACATCCATGCCATAAAGCCTGCGATCAGGATAATGGCGAGTGCGAGGGAAGAAAACAGGTTTTTGATCAGGTATTGGTTGCCTTTAAAGAAAACAATGCTCGATCCGGTGATATTTACATCGTGCTTGTCTGTGGGGAAAATACGTTCCGTGATTTTATACAGGGAATCTTCTTTGGCTTCCATTCTTTTGGTACCTATATCTTTTACCCTAAAGCTTAATCTGACTTTGCTTGCGGTGGAATCGACAAAAGATTTTGCCATAGAATCCATGCCCCCTGTGGATTCCAGCACATATTTCATGACAAAGTTTTTTGTCATATTATTAGGCAGCTTATAATAAGACGCTTTCCCGTTGTAATAAGCCTGATTGGCGAATTTTGCTGCTTCCACCACCGAAAGTGAACGCGACAGGTCGGGGTCTTTCGATAGTTCCGTATTTAGTTCATCTAATTTTTCAAGATTCGACAATTTAAATACCTGGTTGGGTTTTTTGAAATCGATGGTTACTTCCAAAGGCATCAGTCCTCCGAAATTCGATTCGAAAAAAGCCAAATCCTGACGGATGGGGTCAGTTTCTTTCAGGTCGTCCACCATATACCCGGTGGTTTTCATTTGTGTGATTCCGAAAATCCCGGCAGCCGTGATAATTATCGCAGTTAGATAAACAACCGAACGGCGGTTGACAACGATAAATATCAGTTTATCGATAACCTTGTTGATAAAGGGGTTATAAAGGTGTTTGGTTTGTTTCGGATCGGGAACAGGCAGGAAACTGAATATGGTGGGGATTAAAATAAGGCACACCAGGAATACGGTGGTGATGCTCATGAAAGCGATTAATCCGAATTCTACCAAAATCCGGCTGGAGGTGATGACAAAGGTTGCGAAGCCTGCTGCCGTTGTAAGGTTGGAAAGCAACGTCGCATTCCCGATTTTTTGAACCATACGCTGTAAAGCCTTGATCTTATTGCCGTGCCGGACGTATTCGGCATGGTATTTATTGACCATGTACACGCAGTTGGGGATTCCGATAACAATTAGCAAAGGAGGTAGCATGGCAGTCAGCAGCGTGATCTTGATTCCGAGCATAGCCATAAATCCCATAGCCCACACCACGTTGATCCCGATGATTCCCACACAAAAGCCTACGATGCGGAAAGAACTGAAAAACAGGTAGAGGATGATAGCGGTGATCAATAGCGACAACGCAATAAACATATACATTTCGCTTTTGATGTTCTCTGCGTTGATCACCCGGATGTAGGGCATACCTGAATAGTGCATTTTCAGGTTATATTTTTCGGTGAAATGATCTGTGATATTCAACACCTTTTCCACTAATTCCACGCGCGCCGGGGAATTCATAACCTCGGCGGATACGGTGATCATCATATTGTAGGCATGTGCTTTTTTATCGAGCAGCATGCCTTCATAAAAAGGCAGGTTTTCGGCAATATAGGCAAGACTGTCGAGTTCTTCTTTTGTAGAAATCCGGGAAGGAAAAATCGGGAGTACCTCGAATTTTTTCAGATCGGTGTTCTTATGCAAATTGAATGTGTGGGTGATGGAAACCAAAGCATTTACCCCTTTCAGGGCTTTGATGCTGTCACCCATGGCTATCCAGTCATTGATTTTATTCAGTTCATAGAAATCAGGATCCTGGATTGCGAAAACCATGACATTTCCTTCCTGACCGAAAGTTTCCCGGAATTTGGCATAGTCGATGTAAGCGGGATCATCCACGGGCAATAAATCCGCACTTTCATAGGACATCTGAATTTTCTTGATTTGAAATCCCATAAAAACGGTTCCCAGCAACACACCCGCGATAAACGCAATTCGATAACGCAGGATAATACCCGCAATCTTTGTCCACATGCTCTTTTTGTAAAGTTCGGAAAAACGGATATAAGGCCTCAAATTTCCTTTTGGTCAAGGTTTTTCCAAGTGTTAAAAATATAAAACGAGCAAATTTAACAAGAATATATTTAATGTTCCTGTATTTTAGGATTGTTTTTGTGCCTTTTTACATCTCTTACGGTTTTTTTGGCAAAGTTTTTTTCTATGGCTTCCGTCAGGTCGACTCCCGTTTGGTTGGCCAGGCAGGTTAAAACCCATAAAACGTCTGCCATTTCATCTGCCAGATTATCTTTTTCTCCTTCTTTGAAGGATTGTTCCCCGTATTTTCTCGCCATAACCCGTGCCAATTCCCCCACTTCTTCGGTCAGGATGGCCATATTGGTCAGTTCATTGAAATAACGCACCCCGTATTCTTTAATCCAGCAGTCAACTTTATTTTGAAGTTCTTTGAGTTCCATGATCGTATTTTTAAGAAATTAACTTTATAAACGGTTTTTAGAATCGATCAGAATGGTAACAGGCCCGTTATTGATTAATTCCACCTTCATATCAGCTCCGAAGATACCTGTTTTAACTTCTTTTTGCATTTCTTCGCTCAATGATTTCACGAATTGTTCATAAAGCGGCACAGAGATTTCAGGACGTGCGGCATCGATATAAGAAGGGCGGTTTCCTTTCTTTACCCTGGCCATTAAAGTGAATTGACTCACCGCTAAAATATCCCCTCCGTCTTCTTTTATGGATTTATTCATCACTCCGTTTTCATCGTCGAAAATCCTGAGATTACAGATTTTCCCGGTCAGCCACTCGATGTCCTCTGCCGTGTCGTCGGCCTGGATGCCTACCAGAATCATCATTCCTTTCCCGATAGCCGAATGGATTTCTCCTTCGATTGTAACGCTTGCCTGCAAAACCCGTTGAATAACAACTTTCATGACTTGTTTTATTTGTAATATTTATTTTCGGCAAAGGTATAAAACTTTACGGTATTGGCTGTTTGGCAGGACATTTTCCATGAATCCGGCGGTGTGGGGAAGAGGTTTATTTAGCACGATGGTATCACCAAAATATTTTTACCTCTCTTTCTCTTTTCCACTTTCCGATAAATTTACTACTTTTGCACGCAAATGATGGTTGAGTAGTTCAATGGATAGAACGGAAGTTTCCTAAACTTTAGATTCGGGTTCGATTCCCGGCTCGACTACCAGTGAAGAAAACCGGAGTAATCCGGTTTTTTTATTCTGGCAAAATTCTTCCTATATCCTGCCTTTGTTCTTTGTAAAACATAGTGACGGATACTCCCTGCCGTTATAGCCGGACAAGCGGCAACAGGGAGGCAGGAATGATGATCCCCTTGTTTTTTTATTTTTTCCCGGAGGCAAAAAAATCCGTCAGGCTTGTTTCACTCCAGCTGTCTAACAGGGCAGGAGAGGCAAAGTCATTTCCCTTGACGGGCTTAATCGGTTTCTCTTGTTTCACCCCTTTTATCTTCTCAAGACGTGTCACTACGGTATTTATTCCCCCTCTTGCTATTCCGTGTTTTGCCCCGACAGCGTGGCAAGTGTTATCATACAGAACTCCTTCCGAGTACCATCCTAAGAGTTTTCCATTAAAACCGTAAACTTGCTCTTTCGATTCGATGTAGGCAACGGGCTCTCCTTCAAACGTGTATATGGTGGCTTCGTCGCTGTAATCGATGTAAGCTATTGCCTCTTTATTTTTGTCGTACAATGCTATTTGTAAGTCGTCCTGGGAATTTTCATCGTGATCTTCGGAATCGTCCTGACATCCGGCGCAAAGAACGGTCATTGAAAGAATAGCAAAGAATAAATATTTCATAGTCGTATGTGTATAAAATTTAATAAAAACATGATTTCGAGAGGTTTTCGATTGTTCGGTGAAATAGCCTATATACCTGTATTTTCCGAAAGGCGAAACTATACATTTTTCCGGAACATCGGCGGACTTATTTCCTTTATTTTTTATTGCGGTTTGTTGGCTGATGTACCGACAGGGGAACGGCTGAGAAAAATATGACAAAATGCGGGGTATAAATGGTGGAATGTTCTGTTTTTATTTTTTCGGGTTCGGATGCCGGAAAATATTTTTTATGCCCGGAGACCTCTGAACGGGGAGGAAATAAAAATAAGGTAAGTGAAAGATTACCTTTACTTTTTTATTAAATTAGCAGCTTTCTAAATAAAATGAATTTATAGCATAGAAAAACCAGCGTGATGTATTCAATAGACCAATTAAGAGAAATCGTAAATGCGGAGTTACAGAAGCAGGAATATGTGGAACAACCATATTCTTTGTTCGAACCGATTCAATATATTTTAGAAGATGGAGGAAAAAGGCTGCGGCCTGTGTTGGCATTGATGGCCTATAACCTTTATCGTGACGATATAGAAAAAGCATTAAAGTCGGCCATCGGGATAGAGATATTCCATAATTACACCCTTTTGCACGACGATGTGATGGACGATGCGGAATTGCGCCGGGGGCGGTTGAGCGTTCATAAAAAATGGAATAGCAATGTGGCTATTTTGAGTGGGGATGCTGCCGCTATCACGGCCTATAAATATGTTGAGACTTGCGAAGACCGTTATTTGCGGCAGGTTATCGACGGATTTAACCAGGTGGCGATGGATGTTTGCAAAGGACAACAGTACGATATGGAATTTGAAACCCGTAACGATGTGACCGAAGAAGAGTATCTTCACATGATCTACCTGAAAACTTCGGTACTGATTGCCGGGAGTATGCGGCACGGGGCATTGATAGCCGGAGCGCCCGAACATGAATACAAGGCCCTTTACGATTTCGGGGGATACCTGGGATTGGTTTTCCAATTGCAGGACGATTACCTGGATGTATATGGAAACACGGAAGAGTTCGGAAAGAAGATCGGAGGGGATATTTTATGCAATAAGAAAACCTATTTGCTGATAAAAGCGTTAGAATTGGCGGGAGAGAGCGACCGGGCTTTATTGCAGGAATGGCTGGTTAAAAAGAATTTTGATCCGCAGGAAAAAATTCAGGCTGTGACGGAAATTTACAATCGTGCCGGAGTGAAAGAAGCCGTTATGAAGGTGGTGGATGATTATATGGAGAAAAGTCGTCTGGCACTTGAAAAAATCGATGTGCCGGAAGAACGGAAAGTGAATTTCCGGGATATGATAGATTATATCGGCGACCGTAAAAAATGATAAACATTATGGAAGAGTCATCAAAACAAAAGCTGCTCGACAAAAGGTATTTGCGAATGGCACGTATCTGGTCTGAAAATTCATACTGTGAGCGCAGGCAGGTCGGGGCTTTGATTGTGAAAGACAAATCTATTATATCCGATGGGTATAATGGCACGCCTTCCGGTTTTGAGAATCTTTGTGAGGATGAAGAAGGACGTACAAAACCTTATGTTTTGCATGCTGAAGCGAATGCTATAACGAAAATGGCGAAATCCAACAATAGTAGTGAGGGAGCAACGCTTTATGTGACCGCTTCCCCTTGTATCGAATGTGCTAAACTGATCATTCAGGCAGGGATTAGGCGGGTGGTTTATTCGGAAATGTACCGCTATTGCGATGGAATCGATTTGTTACAAAAAGCCGGGGTCGAGGTTGATTTAATTGAAATTTAAAACTGACAAGAAAAGCAATGTATAATAACAAGTTAAAAGTGATTATGATGCCGGTGATTATTGCGCTGGCTATTGTGTTGGGAATGTTTATCAATTCTCTTTTTTCACGTAATCCTATCGTGGGAGGACAACAGGGGGGAGGATTTCTGCCTGTGCAGGGGAGTAAATTGGATATGATTATGAATATGATCAATTATTCCTATGTGGACACGGTGGATATTAAGAAGATCGAAGAAGAGGCGATTCCTTTGCTGATTAAAGACCTCGATCCTCATACCGTATATATTCCGGCTAAAGATATGCCGAGGGTGAACGAAGAGATGGCGGGAAATTTCGGGGGAATAGGCGTACAATTCTACAAATACCGGGATACGGTGATGGTGGTGAAGGTTGTTCCCGGCGGCCCTTCCGAGCAGGCGGGCATACAGGACGGCGACCGTATTGTGAAGGTGAACGACACGATTGTTGCCGGACGGAAAATGGATACGGATAAGATCATGAAAATGATGCGGGGAGAAATAGGTTCGGAGGTAAAGCTGACGATTGTGCGGCATGGCGAGAAAGAGCCTATCGTTAAAGATATTGTGCGGGGAACGATTCCGGTGAAAAGCGTGGATGTGGCATACATGGCCGACGACACCACCGGATATGTGAAAGTGAAAGTGTTCGGTATGAATACTTATAACGAATTTGTGGCGGCTCTCGATACTTTACAGAAGCAGGGCATGAAACGCCTGATCGTGGATTTGCGATGGAACGAAGGTGGTATTTTACCGATTGCAATACGGATGATCAATGAGTTTTTACCCGACCAGAAATTGATTCTTTATACTCAGGGAAAGGCATCCCCCCGGGTGGATTACAATTCTAACGGGAAAGGGAAATATCAGGATTTGCCCATATCTGTGCTGATTAATGAATTGAGTGCTTCGGCCAGTGAGATTTTCGCTGGAGCGATACAAGATAACGACCGGGGTGTAATTATCGGAAGGCGTTCGTTTGGGAAAGGGTTTGTGCAGGAACAGCGTCCTTTGCCCGATGGCTCGGCTTTGCGGCTGACGGTTGCCCGCTATTATATTCCTTCCGGCAGGTTGATACAAAAGCCTTACGATCAGGGAAAAGAAAAGTATTACAATGACCTGAACGAGCGTTTGCTGCATGGGGAGTTCGAACAGAAAGACAGCATTCATTTCGATGAGGCATTGAAATACCAAACTGTGGGCGGACGTACGGTGTATGGCGGAGGAGGAGTGATGCCCGATTTGTTTATCCCTGCCGATACCGTGGGAGGTTCCAGATACCTGAATCAGCTGGATCGTACGCGGACCATGTATGAATATGCAATCAGCTTTGTTGATCAGCACCGCGCGGAAATGAAGGGGATAAAGGATTATAAGCAGCTTTTGAAATATCTGGATAAATTCAATCTGGTGGACGGCTTGGTGGCTTATGCGGAAAAACGGGGAATCAAACCGGATGCCAAAGGTATCCGCACTTCCCGCAGCATTATGGATATTACCGTGAAGTCGTTTATCGGTTTGTTTGTGCTGGATGACGACGGTTTTTATCCGATCTATGGATTAAAGGATAATACATTGGAAAAAGCCCTTGGAAGCAGTTCTGTCGTAACTTTGGAACAAGACTAAACATTGGGTAAATAATAGATGCCCCCGGAAATTTGCTAACAATTTCCGGGGGAATTTTCATATTTAATCCCTGTCGCTGTTCCCTGCCGGATGACTACCGGGGATGGGGGATGTACCGAAATTCCAGCGCGGTTTTTATCGGCCTACTTGTTTTTTGATTTCCTGTAACATTCCGTTGAACTCCTCTGGAGTGTAAAGGCGGGTCAGGTAAACAATCTTTCCGTTCTTGTCGATGATGATATTTCGTGTTACGCCTGCTCCTTGTGCCGCATAGGTATAGAAAGCTTTTCCTTCCGGGTCGAGAGTCAGCGGATAAGTGATCTTTAAGTCTTTTGCAAATTGAATGGTCTTTTCCTTGCTTTCTTTCAAATCGATTCCGATTAGCACAAAGTCCGGATTGTCCTTATACTTCTGTTGAATGTCTTTTTCGATGAAGGGCATTTCTTTCCGGCACACTCCGCACCAGCTTGCGGTGAATTGGAGCATGACCGTTTTACCCCGGAAATCGGACAGTTTTTTTTGAGTGCCGTCTGTATATAGGATGTCTATGTCCGGAGCCTGCTGGCCTACTTTTACAATATATCCCCGGTCGTCTTCCTGGGCATGGCTTGCCAAAAACGCCAGAAGCAGGGTGGATAAAATAAATAATTTTTTCATGAAATTGTTGTTTAAATAATTGATTCTACACTTTGTAGGCTACAATAGTAAGAATAATTTCTGATTTTTCATTTTGTGTTTTTCAATTTTAGCTTTTGATTGTGTTACCTTTGGATACGAAAATAATGATGGATGGAAGATACAAATTGCCCTTACGAGATTCATTTTGCCCCTTTACAAGGCTATACGGACGCGGTTTTCAGGAATGCTTACGATTCTTTCTTCGGGGGGATTACGGCCTATTACACTCCCTTTATCCGGGTGGAAGGCCGGAATATGTTCCGGAATCGTGACCTTCGGGATATAGAGCCGGAGAATAATACCGTGTCCCGCCTGATCCCCCAGATATTACCCGGCTCTCCGGAGGAATTCCGTTTATTGGCGGAACTTTTGTTGTCAAAGGGATATGCAGCGGCCGATATTAATATGGGGTGTCCTTTTCCGATGATTGCCGGAAAGAAAAAAGGATCCGGCATGTTGCCCTATCCGGAACTGGTGCAGGAAACTTTGAACACCCTGAATGAGTACCCTCAGATGGAATTTTCTTTAAAAATGCGTTTGGGGTGGGAAAATCAAGGCGAATGTATGGTGTTGGCAGATATAATAAATAATCTTCGCCTAAGCCACATCACACTTCACGCCAGATTGGGCAAACAGCAGTATAAAGGAGTGCCGGATGTGGAGGCTTTCCGGCATTTTTATGAGGTCTGTAAACATCCGCTTTTTTATAACGGCGATTTAAAAACAGGGGAAGAATGTAAACAGATTTTGGTGAAATTTCCTTTGCTCAGGGGAGTGTCTGTGGGTCGTGGTTTGGTTTCTTCGCCCTTGTTGGCAAAAGAGTTTACGAAAAATGAAACATTTTCAGAAAAAGAACGTATGTCCCTCTTTTCCGGTTTCCATGCCACCTTGTTTTCGGCCTATTCGGAGCGTCTTCAGGGGGAAAATCAACTCCTGACGAAGATGAAAACATTGTGGGAGTATTTTTTACCGGAGACAGACCGGAAAGCTTTGAAAAAAATAAAAAAATCGAATAAGTTGTCAGAATATACCGCTGTGGTGAATGGGATTTTCGGGCAATCATTTTCTATTTTGTAAAAACGATGCGTAATACAATCTATATTATTATCGGAATTATTTCGATTGTGCTGGGGATTATTGGGATTTTTATTCCCGGACTGCCTACAACCCCCTTTTTATTGTTGAGTTCCTGGTTGTTTTATAAAAGTTCGAAAAGGCTTCACGACTGGCTTCACCGCTCCCGTTGGCTGGGGAAATATATTCGCCACTATGAGTCGAAGCAAGGGGTGGGTATTCTTTCAAAAACGATTTCCATTGTCTGTATGTGGGGTATGATTTGCTTGTCGGCTTTTTGCTTTATCGAAAACCTTCATGTGCGGATTCTTTTGTTCGTATTGGGCGTTATAGGGACTTGCAGTGTTATTTTTATTGTTCCCAATGCCCGTAAAGACAAAAATGCAGACCCTAATGTCCCCCAATAGCCTTTTTTACAAATAAAAACCGTTCGATAGGTGAATGGTGGTTTTGCCATCGGAACTGCCTTAAAAACGTTATTACGGCTTAAATTGAGGGGATAGGGATTTGAGTTTAAGAATCGGAAAGGCCGTTCCCGAAAGTCTGTCAGGAACGGGATTGGGGTTTTTGAAGCAGTAAGCGTAATTTTTGGGTAAAAATAAAGGGCATCTTTCGTAAGATGCCCTTTATATATGGAAATTTACCAGATTTAGATCACAACATTTACGATTTTATTCGGTACGATAATCATCTTCCGGATTTCTTTACCTTCCAGCCATTTTCCGGCTTCCGGGGCAGCTTTTACCGCAGCTTCGATCTCTGCCTGGGTGGCGGTTAAAGGCATCGATAATTTAAAGCGGACTTTACCATTGAACGATACCGGATATTCAAAAGAATTTTCAATCAGGTATTTTTCTTCCCATTGCGGGAATGTGGCTGCCGTTACACTATCGTTGTGGCCCAGCAAATGCCATAATTCTTCGGCAATATGGGGTGCATACGGGGCAATGGCGATCACTAAAGGTTCGAGAATAGCCCGTTTATTGCATTTTAAGGCAGTAAGTTCGTTGGTACAGATCATGAAAGCCGGAATGGAAGTATTGAAAGAAAAATTCTCTACATCGAATTCAATCTTTTTCAATGTTTTGTGCAATATTTTCAATTCGTCTTTACTCGGAGTTTCATCGCTTACACCGAACTCTTCCCCATTGAGGAACAGACGCCAGAATTTCCGCAGGAATTTATAAACACCGTCGATTCCTTGCGTATCCCAGGGTTTGTGCGCTTCCAGCGGTCCGAGGAACATTTCATATAAACGCAGGGTGTCGGCTCCGAATTCTTCGATAATATCATCGGGATTCACTACGTTGAACATGGATTTCGACATTTTTTCAACCGCCCAGCCGCAAATATATTTGTCGTCTTCCAAAATAAATTCGGCATTGGCATAGTCTGGCATCCAGCGGCGGAAAGCTTCCGTATCGAGCACATCGTTCCGCACGATATTCACATCCACGTGTATTTCCGTCGTTTCATACCCGTCTCTCAATCCGGCGGAAACAAACGTGTTTGTACCCTGTATGCGATATACGAAATTCGACCGTCCCTGTATCATTCCCTGATTGATCAGTTTTTTGAAAGGTTCCGGTTCGCAGATCAATCCCAGATCATATAAAAACATATTCCAAAAGCGGGAATAGATCAGGTGTCCCGTGGCATGTTCCGCACCTCCCATATAAAGATCGACATTTCGCCAATATTCGTTGGCTGTTTTGCTGACCAGAGCGTTGTTATTGTGCGGGTCCATGTAGCGCAAATAATAAGCGGACGATCCGGCAAATCCCGGCATCGTATTTAATTCCAAAGGATAACCGTCTTCTGTTTTCCAATCTTTTGCACGTCCCAATGGAGGCTCGCCCGATTCCGTCGGTAAATATTTATCGATTTCCGGCAATTCCAGCGGTAATTTGGATTCATCCAGCATGTAAGGCATGTCCTCCTTGTAATACACAGGGAAAGGTTCTCCCCAGTAACGCTGACGGCTGAAAATAGCGTCGCGCAGGCGGTAATTGATCTTGCTTTTTCCAATCCCTCTTTTTTCAACTTCTTCAGCAATGAATTTAATAGCCTCTTTCACGTCCATACCGTTGATGAGGGTGCTATTTATCATTTTTCCTTCTTTGGCATCGTAGGAACTTTCGGACAGATCACATCCCTGGCCGTTATCGATCACCGGAACGATCGGCAGGTTGAATTTCCGGGCAAAGGCATAGTCGCGGCTATCGTGTGCCGGAACGGCCATGATCGCTCCCGTTCCATATCCGGCCAACACATATTCACTGATCCACACCGGAATCGCTTCACCGGTAAACGGATTGATCGCATAGGAGCCGGAAAATACCCCGGTTACCGTTTTCACTTCGCTCTGGCGTTCGCGTTCGGTGCGTTTGGCAACGTAATCCAGGTATTCCGCCACAGCATCGGCTTGTGCGGGAGTGGTCAGTTGTTTCACGTAATCGCTTTCAGGAGCCAGTACCATGAAACTAACCCCGTAAATGGTGTCGGGACGGGTGGTGAATATCTGAAGTTTCACAGCGGAATCCTTCACATCGAAAGTAACGTCCGCTCCTTGTGAGCGTCCGATCCAGTTCCGTTGGATGTCTTTCAGGGAGTCGGGCCAGTCGATCTGATCCAATCCGTCGAGCAGGCGTTGTGCATAGGCAGAAACACGCAAAGACCATTGGCGCATGTTTTTTTGTATCACCGGGTAGCCTCCCCGCACGGAAAGCCCTTCTTTCACTTCGTCGTTTGCCAGCACGGTTCCCAATTGGGGACACCAGTTTACCATCGTGTCGGCCAGATAAGCAATCCGGTAGTTTAATAATACGGATTGTTTTTCTTTGTCGCTTTTAGCATTCCATTCCGCTGCCGTGAAAATGGGCGTTTCGGAAGCTGTGGCGTTTACATTCTTGTTTCCTTCTTTCTGGAATGTTTCCACCAGCCGGGCGATAGGCTCGGCTTTTTGAGTGTCGTTGTTAAACCAGTGGTTGAACATTTGGATAAACGCCCATTGTGTCCATTTATAGTATTCAGGCTCACAGGTTCTGACTTCCCTGTCCCAGTCGAAAGAAAAGCCGATTTTATCCAGCTGTTCCCGATAGCGGGCAATGTTTTTTTCTGTGGTCACCGCCGGATGTTGTCCGGTTTGGATAGCATATTGCTCGGCGGGAAGGCCGTAAGCATCGAATCCCATCGGGTGAAGCACGTTGAAACCTTTCAGGCGTTTGTATCTGGAATAAATATCAGAAGCAATGTAACCGAGCGGATGCCCCACGTGCAGACCTGCCCCGGAAGGATATGGAAACATATCCAGTACGTAATATTTCGGCTTTGAGGAATCAATATCTACTTTGTAGGTCTGGTTTTCTTTCCAGTAGCTCTGCCATTTTTTCTCGACATCCTTAAAATTATATTCCATGGTACAATTAATTGTTTATAATTTCATTTTGAGGCACAAAGGTAACAAGTAAAAGATAAAAAGTAAATAGTCGGAGAATAAAAAGTCATTTTTCAATTTTTAACCTGCGAGAAATTCTTTACTTTCGTGCGTTAGCGTGATTGTACATTAAAATAAACGTGGGAACATGGCGGAAAGCCTCGTGTTATTTATCATTTTTTCTTATTTTGGATTATTGATTTTAGTGGGGTATTTCACCACTCGTCATGCCAATAGTGAGACTTTTTTTACGGCAAACCGTAATTCACCCTGGTATTTGGTTGCTTTCGGGATGATCGGCACTTCCTTGTCGGGAGTGACTTTTATATCGATTCCCGGCGAAGTGGGGAATAGCGGCTGGACTTATCTGCCGCTCGTCATCGGGAATTGTATCGGATATGTGGTTATTGGGTTGGTTTTGATCCCCCTGTTTTATAAATTAAATCTGGTGTCGATTTATTCCTGGCTGGGAACCCGGTTCGGGGAACGGGCACGGCTGTCCGGCTCGTTTTTCTTTATTGTTTCCCAGTTGGTGGGGGCTTCCCTGCGCCTGTTCTTAGTGGTGGGTGTGTTGCAATTGGCCGTCTTTAATGCCGTAGGTATTCCGTTTGCCGTGACGGTATTTATTACTATTTGCCTGGTGTGGATTTATACGGTGAGGGGAGGGATTAAGACAATTGTGTGAACAGATACATTGCAGACCGTTTTTATGCTGGTGTCGGTGGTTTTGACGATTGTGGTGATCTGCCGGGCTTTGGATTTTGATTTTTCAGGAGCGGCTTCAGCCATTCGGGAAAGTGAATTTTCGAGGGTATTCGATTTCGATTGGCGTTCCGGGCATAATGTCTGGAAACAGTTGGTGGCAGGGATCGCGATAACCGTTTCGATCAACGGTCTCGACCAGAATATTATGCAAAAAAGCTTGACTTGCCGCACCTTGAAAGATTGTAAAGTGAATATGTTTTCTTTTTCTTTCCTGTTCCTTGTTACGAATGTACTTTTCTTGTCGTTAGGGGCTTTGCTTTATATTTTCGCTGCCGATAAAGGAATTTCTTTGCCGGGAAAGTCGGACGATGTGTTTGCTTTTTTATCGCTCCATTATTTCGGTGTGGTGGCCGGCCTGTTTTTCTTGTTGGGAATAACGGCAGCGGCCTACTCTTCCGTGGATTCGTCTTTAACTTCCCTGACCACTTCGTTTTGTATAGACTTTTTGAAAATCGACCCGAAAGATGCCGGACAAAAAAGCAAACGGATTTTGGTGCATGTCGCTTTTTCTTTTTTAATGTTTTTAGTGATCGTGCTTTTCCGGGAATTGAATAACAGTAGTGTAGTAACGGTGGTATTGAAGGCCGTCGGGTATACCTACGGGCCTATTTTAGGACTCTTCGCATTCGGCTTGTGCACACCTTATCAGGTGAAAGAAAAGTATTTACCGATTGTTTGCCTGCTTTCTCCCGTTTTATCCTATCTGATTAGCTGTTATTCGGAAGAATGGCTGTGGGGATACCGTTTCGGCTTTGAAATATTGCTGCTGAATGGCCTGCTTTGTTTCGTCGGTTTATTCCTGATCCGGGTACGAAGAAACAGAAAAACAATGCCATAAGGGAAGGAGTCTTCCTGTTTCCTCTGAATTTCCGGCTTTTACAGTTGTTAAAATTGTTTTATAATATTATCTTTACCCTCATAAATACGTATGAGATAGAAATCAAATCGGAAAAACTATGAGAACAATTGTTATTTTAGTGGCGCTTTCTTTTTTATTTTCACTTTCTTCCTGTAAGAAAAAGAAAGAAACCAAAACGATAGAGGCCCCAAAAACGGAAATTGTCGAAACAACCCCTGCTCCTGCTCCGGTAGAAGTGAAAGAAGAGCCGAAGCCGGTGGTGCGTGAAATGAATTATTTCCTTGTGGCCGGATGTTTTAAGGTGAAAGAGAATGCCGACAGGTTCAGTGCCCGCCTGATCAGTGAAGGGTATAATTCTAAGATCATGCCTTTCTACAACCTGTATATGGTGACTTACGACGGATTTGAAACCCGTAGGGAAGCCCAGGATGCTTTAAACCGTATCGTGCAGGAGCCCGGAAAAGAACTGACCTGGGTATATCCCGTGAAATAACAGGATCGAGTTTACAGATCGATCCCTGTTATCGTGCGTAGGGCATAGCCAATCAGAAAGCTAACAGCAGCAATCCCCATACTGATTATTGCCATTTCTGTGAACCGCCGTTTAAAACTTTCGGTTTTGACGATGGAGTAATAATAATTGAAAATGGCAATGATAGATAGTGCCCCGAACAGGCATATTCCCAATGCCAGATAAACATTGGAAAGCAGGATAAAGGGCAGGATTAACACCGTTACGGTGATAACATAGGCGATTCCCGTGTAAACGGCGGCTTTCAGTGCATTTTTATTTTTATCTTTTTCGGTACGGGTGGAAAGATATTCCGAAGCAGCCATAGATAAGGCGGCGGCAATTCCGGTGATAGCTCCTGTCAGGGCAACCAGTTTGGCTTGTTGCAGGGCGAAGGCATAACCTGCCAAAGCTCCTGTAAATTCCACCAAAGCATCGTTCAGCCCCAATACGATAGCCCCCATGTAATTCAAGCCTTCTTCATTAATCAGGCCGATTAGTTTTTCTTCGTGAATTTCTTCTTCGTCCGCCAGTTTTTGAAGGTCGGCCAAAGTTCCTCCCCCGCAAGTCCGGTAGCTCTCCTGTGCAAGTTGCTCGCCCTTTTCCATTAATTTTAAACTGAAAGTCAGGCCGAATAGCCGGGCTGTCCACACATAAAACCATATTCTGAATTTACGGGGAGCGGGTTCCCGGTTCGTGTATTTCTTCAATAAGTGATAGTGTTTCAGTTCTTCTGCCGATAATTCACTTAGGATTTGGCGGTTATGCTCTTTTTTCTGAAGGTTGGCTAACTGTTTGTAGATATGATGTTCTGTGATTTCGTTTACTTGAAATCTAAGAATCTTTTTTACCTCTTCCGGAGTCATGCGTATTGGTTTTCTCACAAATTTATGAATAATAAGAGATAAAAAAAAGCGAAGCTACGGGCTTCGCTTTTAAATTGTATTGTAACTGTATTAAAGAATAAAGTGGTCGCTGATTGATTTGTGATCCACAACGTTACGGATTGTTTCTGCAAACATATCTGCCACGGAGATCACTTTGATCTTAGGACAGGTTTGTTTTAACGGAATAGAGTCTGTGAATACAACTTCGTCAAGTTCCGATTCTTCAATTCTTTGATAAGCAGCTCCGGAAAGAACGGCATGAGTGGCAACTGCCCTTACGCTGAGCGCACCCTTACTTTTCAGGATTCCTGCTGCTTTGCAGATGGTTCCGGCAGTATCGATCATGTCGTCTACAATCACCACGTTTTTACCTTTTACGTCACCGATCACTTTCATGTCGGCCACTTCGTTCGGTCTTTCACGGGTTTTGTGGCAAATCACTAAACCTGAATCAAAGAATTTAGCCCAGGAATTTGCCCGTTTCGATCCCCCTATGTCCGGAGAGGCGATGGCCAGATTTTCGAGTTTCAGGGAACGGATATAAGGAGCCAGAACTGTTGAACCGTAAAGATGATCGACAGGAATATCGAAAAATCCCTGAATCTGATCGGCATGTAAGTCCATTGTCATGATCCGGTCGACACCTGCCGCGCGTAATAAGTTTGCCACAAGTTTAGCACCGATAGCCACTCTGGGACGATCTTTTCTATCCTGACGGGCAAAACCGAAATACGGGATTACAGCACACACTTTGTATGCGGAGGCTCTTTTCGCTGCATCAATCATCATGAGCAACTCCATAAGATTGTCACTGGGCGGGAACGTAGACTGTACGATGAAAACATGATCACCTCTTACGGTTTCATCATACGCTGTTGCAAATTCCCCGTCGCTGAAATGTAATAAAGTTTTTTTACCTAAGTTTAAATCAAGCGATTTAACGATGTTTTCAGCAATATACTTGCTGTTTTCTCCGGTAAAAATTTTAACTTCGGAAAGGTCTGACATAATTTAGCCGTTTCAAATATTTATGTATATAAAAGACGCTGTGAAATTACGAATCAATCTTTGGGACTCCAAAATTCTCTGGAATTTCCACGCGACAAAAGTATAATAATTAATTGAAAATGAAGAATTGAATATTGAAAATTATTTCCGGTGCCGTTTTTCTTAGGAGAATCGTAGCAGGTATTCTTCCGGCGGGAAAAAGTTGTTTTGTTTTTACTTTTAATTTTCCCTATCTTTACCTGTCATCCTTTCAGATTGAAGATTATAAATTGTAAAAACATCTATATGGAAGCTATTAAAAAGTATGTAGAAGAAAATAAAGAACGTTTTCTGAATGAGTTATTCGAGTTGATCCGTATTCCGTCCATTTCTTCGGAAGCCGAGCATAAACCCGATATGTATAAATGTGCCGAGAAATGGAAATCTCTTTTGCTGGCGGCAGGGGCGGATCGGGCAGAGGTTTTCGAAACCGAAGGGAATCCGGTGACTTACGGAGAAAAAATAATCGATCCTTCTTTCCCTACGGTGATGGTTTACGGCCATATGGATGTGATGCCTGTCGATCCTCTGGAATTGTGGGAAACCCAGCCGTTCGAGCCTGTGGTGAAGGACGGTAAAATATGGGCACGCGGTGCGGACGACGATAAGGGACAAAGCTTTATGCACGCCAAAGCTTTTGAATATTTGGTGAAAACCGGGCAATTGAAATGCAATGTGAAATTTATGCTGGAAGGCGAGGAGGAGATAGGTTCTCCGAGTTTGCCTAAATTTTGCCGGGAACATAAAGAAATGTTGAAAGCGGATGTTATTCTGGTGTCGGACACCAGTATGATCGCGCCGGATGTGCCTTCTATCACCACGGGTTTGCGTGGGCTGGCTTATTGGGAAGTGGAAGTTACCGGGCCTAATGCCGACCTGCATTCCGGCTTGTTCGGAGGAGCTGTTGCCAATCCTGCGAATGTGCTGTGTAAAATGATAGCTGATGTTATCGACGATAAAGGCCATATTACGATTCCCGGATTTTATGATGATGTGCTTGAAGTGAGTGCAGAGGAAAGGGCTAAAATGGCTAAAGCCCCTTTCAATCTTGAAACCTATAAAAAATCGTTGGGAATCAAGGAAGTCAAAGGCGAAGAAGGCTTTTCAACCAACGAGCGTACAGGCATTCGTCCGACATTTGATGTGTGTGGGATATGGGCAGGTTATACGGGTGAAGGTACGAAGACCGTATTGCCTTCCGTGGCACATGCAAAGGTGAGCTGCCGTTTGGTGCCGAACCAGAAACATGAGAAAATAGCCGAATTATTCAAGAATTATTTCGAATCGGTCGCTCCCGATTATGTAACCGTGAAAGTCACTTATCTGCATGGCGGCCCGTCGTATGTTTGCCCGATAGACCTTCCGGCTTACCAGGCGGCGGAAAAAGCATACGAGAAAGTTTACGGGAAACAGCCTGTTCCGGTGCGTTCGGGCGGAAGTATTCCGATTATTGCAACTTTTGAGGAAGTGTTGGGCGTGAAATCGGTACTCATGGGCTTCGGTTTAGGGTCTGATGCCATCCATTCGCCCAATGAAAACTATCCTTTGGAACAATTCTTTAATGGAATTACCACGATTCCTTTGTTCTATAAATATTTTGCAGAAATAGCGAAATAATTTTTTCACCGATAAGCGAGGTAAAACCCGTTTACCGGAGAGAAAGCATTGAAATATAGGGTTTGCCTCCTGAAAGTTATGCGACTGACTTTTGGGAGGCATTTTTATTCCGGGAAAATAAACCGGGATGTATTCCGACGCTTTGGCTTATCCCCGAGCTGCTGATTGTTCCAAAACTCAAAAAGGTAGTATTTAAAAGGGTATAGATTCCAATTTATATTATTTTGCAATACACCTCAAAAACGGTGGTTATAATTTCTTCGGGAGGAAAGGCGGTTTTGCCGGAAGATACTGACCCGCTTATTGGGGAAGGGAAAGAGAAAAATGTTTTCCGGGTTTGGCTTACAGGGTGGAATATACCCAGAAACGGGTATTTTTAGCATTACCCGGAATGGTGATTTGCTGGGTGTTTTTTTCTCCTTTGGAATTGGAAAATTGAAGTTCGATGTGATTCTCTTCTTCCGACAAAGGAATCCGGGAATAAGACACCGAATAAGGCAGGGTTTGCCAGTTACGGGTATCCGCTTTTTCCGTAAACGCATTGGTTATTCCCACTGCCAGCCCTAACCACTGGTTTTCCTTGGAAGCGGCGTATTGTAAGCCTTGTTTCGCAGCAACCCGTAGCAAAGAGTTGGATAGTTCCCTGATCATCCGGTCGTGCAAGGTTTTGAAAGCAATTTGGTTAATGTCTTCCGCCATTTCCAGAGGATAGGTGGTGTGGTTGTAGGTCACCGTTCCTTTTTGATAGAACGGGGGACGTTCTTCGTATTTAGGAAAAACAACCCGTACGATTTTTAGGTTGGCAACTGAATTCCGGTCGCTTTCACTATAACCTGCATTCCAGAAGAAAGGGAAAAAAAGCCCTGTTTCCTGATTGTGGAATACGATGGCCCCATCCCCTCTTTTTTCTTTCGCGAAAGTCAATCCCCATTCGGCTTTCACCGGGCCGAAACCATTCAGCCAGAATAAAACCAATTGTCCGTTGGGTGAGGGGGGGACGGGAGTGTATTTCAGATTGAATTCTTTTTCATAAGCGGCCAGTTCCGTCTGCATCCCGGATTGGTAGGCGGTGCGTAAAAGGTCTTTTTTCAATTGCTCCGGAGCGCCCAATCCGAAGTTTTTTAAGTAATCGCTTTGGTAAGTGTCGTAGGCATTCCGGTAAGCGATAAAGGCATTATTGGCATCCCCGGCGGCATCGTAGATCAGACCCATCAACAAATGGGCAAAAGCATCCCGTTGATAACGGTTTTTATGGTCGGGGTATTTGTCGTTCAGCTGCTGGAGCCGGATATTGATTTTGCGCACTTCCACCAACGCATCTTCCATATTGTTCATGCGCAGGTAATTCATAGCCTTATAGAAATTGATCATAATGACCTCGAAATCTTCCGGTTTGTAAGGACGTATTTCAGGATTGCTTACCAGGACGGCGGCTTCTGTCAATACGTTCTTTTGCTGGTCTTCCGTTAAACGTTCGGCGGTTTCGAACGCTTCGTTGCTCTTTTCCGGGTGTTCCAGCATAAATTCCACATATCCCTGATTGAGATAATACAGAATCTTATTTTTGCCCTGAGCCTGTTTCTTATCTTTATTGAGCAGTTTTTCCGCCTGATCGAAATCCCCGGCAGATACGGCAGATTGGAATGCGGCAGTACGTTTGTACCAGGTGGCACAACTTACCGCAGATAGGCTAAAGAGAACGATAATAGAAAGCCGTAAAAGATTCATAAGGGATTGATCAAAATATAAAAGCATACGCCATATACTTTCGTGGTGAAGTATACGGCGTGCTAATTTCTAAAAAGGAATCAAAATGCCCGGTCGTTGACCTGCTTTTTGATTTTCTTGTCACCCATCCAAACCACTTCGTTGGTTTCAAGATCGGTGAGCTGGAGGTCTATCTGGTAGTATACAACCTTGTCTTTTTTATAAGAATCGACGATGCTGTTGATCGTTCCCTGTAACATGAAATCGGCTCCTAACTCAAGCCCCCATTTCTTTGCGGTTTCGGGCGAAACATATCCCTGGTTTTGTTCTTCGCGTTCCGTGCGCAGTTCCTGCCGTTTTTCTCCGGCTTGTACCAGACGGACACTGCCGTTGTTAATGATGGCTTTCTCGATGTCTTTTATAAATGTTTCCGAATTGATGTGTTCGTGGCTCTTGTTGGTGACAGTGCCCACCACAACCACCGGGCGGGCATTGTTGTGCCTGCTTTCATACACAGGCAACCATCTTGCTCCCAATAAGTCTTTTATCATTTCTTCGGATACCAGGCGTGAATCCGTGTCGTTCCATCTTCCGCTCAGGTCGATTACCTCGTTGCTGTTTACCCGTGATACTTTCCGGTCGGCACAACTGCTGACCACTAAGGCTGCAATCAGGAAGATAATAGCTGTAAAAGTGTTTTTCATGATATTTCTATTTTAAATAATTCCCTGTTTTTTCATTTCACAATTTTTATGCCACAAATGAACGATCGGTGTGTAGCCGTTTCAATTGTCCGCCTTTATAACGGGAGAAGGTCATTATTCAATGCACGGAATCGTCAGGAAGGGGAAATGTGATCCTTCCCAGGATGATTCCTGTTTGCGATTGGATGCCTTCCATGTATTCCTGCAAAGGTTGTTCCGTGATCACCACCTTTTTCCCTGTGCTTGAGGCATGTAATAAATAAGTCTTTCCGCCTTGCTTTAGTGCGAAGCCTAAATGCGAAGTGTCGAGACCTGCGATCTTCGTGGTGATCAGCACAACATCTCCGTTTTGAATTTTACCGTTGATGCTGTTGATCTTCTCCTTTGGAATATAATAATACGTCCTTCGGCTGATCTCCGTTTCAATTATCCTGATCTTTTGTAGCAGACTTTTGTCTTTTGCCAATACCGGATAGTTCGTATAATGGTTAGACATGAAATTCACGGGTTTGGAATATTTTATTCCCCCGGCGGCTAAGGTTACATCTTTAAGAAGGTTTTGCCTTTGCATTTCATACAGCCAGTCGGTAGAATAGTGGAGCCGGGAGGTGTAATCTTCGATTTCCCCGTTCCGGTAGCGGATTTTAATGATGTTTTCAACAAAAGAATCTACGGCGTTTTCGTTGTATTGGCTGAGGTATGCCAGAGCGAGAACATTCTCGACCAGGGTGACGCAATCGAGTTCTCTCAGATTGATTACAGGCAGTTCCTCCTGTGTGACGTTCAATGTGTTGCTTTTATAAGGTTTTCCGAGAAAGAAACGGGCGATGACAGGAATGCGTTTTTCAACGGACAAGTTGCTTAACTGCTGTTTTTCGGCATATTCCCAAAACGACCGGAGAATCTGTCGGTCGGCTTCTGAAATGGTTGCAGCAGCCGGGCAATTTATGGCCGCGGACAATAGAAAACAGCAAATGGTGAGCAAACGGATCATACAATAAGATTATACGGTTTTTACTTTCTACAAAGCTATAATATTCTATATAATCCTTTCATAAACTGTTCTGAATTATTTTCCGATAATGAGTTGTTACATTTTTTCAGAAGAAAAAATAATTTTTAAATGAAAGGAAATCCTTTGCTGGCAAGGGGATGCGGTAGTTGTTAATAATAAGCTACTTAACCAATATCTAATACGTTCGTTTTTAGAAGTGAACATAATCATGATATTAGGACAAAGGTATGAAAAAATGTGAAATATTAAATACCTATGGCTCAATTTTTTGAGAGAAAAGCGCGGGAGCCTTTGATTTTACAGGAGTATCCAAAATAAACGAACATTTATTTTGGTGGCAGATGGTGCAAATTATGGATGTTGAAAGTTAA